>Ga0209489_100339_pt1 | contig 82578 bp, 42 predicted proteins | sample SiratrowhiteBW_FD_187527 | JGI IMG/M metagenome (GOLD analysis project Ga0209489, IMG submission 187527) | Root nodule microbial communities of legume samples collected from California, USA - Siratro white BW (SPAdes) (version 2) | ecosystem: Host-associated > Plants > Roots > Nodule | place...
TAGGACATATGGATTAACCCTGTGCATATGGGGTCCGAGGTTTGAAATATGAGCCCGATCGGAATAAACTGTTCGGAACAGTTAGGTGGTATATGACAGGTGCACACCTCTTGATGTCTAACTCAACGCACGGGTCTTCCGGAAGTAGAGAGTCTAGTGTCTTTGTTTGTGAGTCAGTGTATGTATGATGTGAGATGAATTATGAAAGATTGAATTGTTGTTGTTTTATTGAAATAGAAATCCAATTTAAGAAAATATATATTATTTTGAAAACTCTCTAGCTTACCCTTCTTTTTGTGTATTGTTTGTTTTGTTTTTAAAACTGCGATGATTGTGTATATTACACAGGAGCAAAGAATTCGACAGATGGTGTGAGTCCCAGTGAATTGTGATAGAGAAGCTCCATTTTATTTTATTTATAATTTTACAAAGATATTTTATTAAATCTTATGCGGAGAAGTATAATTTAAAATACATGATGAATGTATGAATTATTATATTCAAGTTTATTATATAATTTTTTTATGCAATAAAGTTTCTATTATATGGAAAATATGGGATATATCACTAATTAGGACACTCAAGCTCTCCAAACTTTTTATGCAAGAGCTAATTCCTACAACAGTTAACTCATTTTTATCCAATATCAAATTTAAATAGAAATTAAATTCTTATTCTAAGAACCTTCTAAAAATCTATCCAATATCAAATTTAAATAGAAATTAAATTCTTATTCTAAGAACCTTCTAAAAATCTGCATTAGTATTACTCGCTCTTGTATCTTTCCTTTCTCACCACCTGTTTTTTTCTCCCATAGACCCTTATATTTTGTTTGGCCCAATTTCCTCAAATCCCACTTCCTTGTCCCTCTTTTTACCCCTCCTTTGATACACATTAATTATGGATCTACCAAATACTTTGAGATTTTCATAGTATATAATAAGGTCCAGCATTCCTAACATTCACCTCATTTCTCATGTTTTACTCACAGGAGATTGGTTTTACTCTTTTTAATTGTTTTCATATTTCTCTCGCCTTTTATATCGAGTCCCTCTTTTCTTCGTTTGTCATACTCTTGCAGCTTCTTAGCTGATTGTTTCTGATGTGTAGTTTGACATGCTAATGTATTGTTCTTAATTTTTATGAAATGTACTGGTATGAATTTTTTCCTCAACTTATTTGTTTGTCTTATTAATGGTATATAGCGTTGGTTGCAGAAACTGGTGAATGCATACGTTTCATTCCAATCCGATTCATAGATCAAGTGCCCTTGAAGTATGAACTATTTTCTTTTTCATGATATTACAACTTGATAACACGTACATTGAGAAGAAGATGAGTAATGTGATTTCGTTCATTGAGGAACGTAACACTTACGGAGAAGACCTGACTGATTTTGTTAACATCATTTTCCTTCTATCTACACTAAATGATATGGCAGAAGAGTATATTAGACAAAGTTTTAACATTTTCATCACGATTAAGAACAAAACACTTTGGTAAGTTATGCTTAGATAAGGAAAAAGTATATAAACTACTCTTCATCTCCACTTCTAAATTATATAGAATTTTTCGACAGACAGAAATGAATCCCACGTGAAGCATAAGATGTGTAGTACACAAACGTATCATTTCTCACTCAAATGAAACAAATGAAAGGACAACTTTATTCCACAAAACAACTTTAAAAGAGCAAACAAAGTTTGTATATTATGCTATAAGTGTGTGTCCTTCAAAGCTCCTGTACCTCTTCCTTGTTCTTGACTACATGACCCTCAGCTTCGGCTTCGGCTTCTTTTATCTGCCTTTCTATATCAGCTTTCTTTTCAAGAAGCTGTTCTAATTTTCCGTTAATTTTTTCAAGTTTTTGCTTCAGAGAGCTAAGATCCTTGGGCTTGTCCTTTCCAGTAACTTTTTTCTTCTCCTTCTCCTTCTTGTCTTTGTCTTCTTTCTTCTTCTTCTCTTTCACTTCCTTCCCATCGTCTTTTTCTTTGTCTTCTTTTTCACCTTCCTTTGTGATTTCTTCTATGTCAATATCCCTTACAGAAACTTCAACCTTGCCATCCTCTTTCTCACCCTCCTTCTTTTCCTTTTTGTGATCCTTGTCTTTCTCCTTCTTATCCTTTTTCTTCTTTTTCTCATTTTCTTCTTCATCCTCACCTTCATCATCTTTTCCCTTTTTGCCATCCTCTTTCCCACCCTCCTTCTTTTCCTTTTTGTGATCCTTGTCTTTCTCCTTCTTATCCTTTTTCTTCTTCTTCTCATTTTCTTCTTCATCCTCACCTTCATCATCTTTTCCCTTTTCCTTTGATGTGTCTGTTTCTTCATCCTTGTCCTTCTTTTCCTTTTTCTTCTCCTTCTCCTTCTCCTTCTTTTTCTTCTTCTCTTCATCGTCATTTCCTTCGTTTTCTTTCTCCTTCTTCTCCTTTTTCTTCTTCTCCTTGTTCTTCTTTTCACCGTCCTCCCCATCATCTTTTCCATCCTTATCATTTTCTACATCAATTTTGTCATCCTTTTCCTTCTTCTTACCATCTTCTTTCTCCTCCTTCTTTGCACCAGATTTTTCATCCTTGTCTTTCTTTTCCTTCTTCTTTTCCTTCTTCTCTTCATCATCTTCTTTCCCCTTTTCCTTTTTCTTCTTATCTTTTTCCTTTTTCTCTTCACCATCCTTCTCTTTAGCTTTTAAATCTTTGCCTTTCTTCTCTCCCTCTTCATCCTTTTCTTTCTTCGCTTTCTTTGATTTATCTTCATCTTTATATTTTTTCTCTTCCTTAGATTTTTTATGCTCTTTCTCAACCGATTTATTCTTCACTTCCATTTCCACCTTAATCTTCTGTTCATTTACATCAACTGGCTTGTCATCCTTGATATTGATCTCATGGGAGATTTCCATATCTATAGTATCTTCACGCAGTGACGATGAAAAAACCTCAACTAAATCAGACAAGTTCCTGAAACATGCAAATGTGGCAGTAAAGTCAAGCCATTAATTTAAACAAATTGCTTGATACCATTACTTGCAAGACATTAGTTATACTCCAACTACTTTAACAAAATACACCTTCCTCAGAAACGATGACAGAACACACAGCCCAAGCAAGGCAAACGGAAATCAACCATGTCCCTGTCCATACAGAATTCTCAACTAGCCTAACCAAACCAAGTGCGAAATAGAAAGATAACATATTGATATATATGTAAACATCTACAACAGATACAACAGAATTTCAGTATTCTTATACACGGACTTATAAAACGCACTAAACCATTAAACAAATTGAACTAATTTGACTAAAACCCCAAAATCAAGGAAAAAAACTTCCAATCAGTTTGCGTTTTGTTATTTCTTCAATTTGGTTATGTAAGCAGAAGCATACATAACAACCAAAACAAACTACATTAAGGGGGAGAAAAAAGCAAAAGCTGGATCACTAAACTTATCTACAAGATCCGAGATTATAAACAACAGATTCAACCAAATAATTAGCAAACAAAAACTTATAACCACCCTCTCCAAGTCTCACCAAAGATCAAAAAATTCCAAACCAGAATATTTTACACATGCTGATTTGCTTAATTAAACATGCAAACCTCTGCTGTACAAACTCCAATACCATTTCTAATCACAAACATCTAAATCCGAATCAATTCCTCCTTGCCTATAGTTTTTACATCTCACTAGATGAAAATAATCAAAACACACTCACGAACGAAATCTGGCCGTGAAAAAAGAAAATCAACAAGATCTATCAACATGCGATGCATAATTTAAATAGAGCTAATTCAATTTTCCACGGTGGATGGCACAGATTATGATCTGAATCGACAAAGTACGAGGATTAGATGAACAGGTAAAAGTAAACGTACCTGTTGTGAAATCTTGGGCTGGGAGAAACTGAACAGCAGTTTCTGGAATGTTGGTGACTTAGTGGAGGCCTTCGTGTGATGCATTTATAGCATTTTCCGGATCTATTGAGTCCGACATTTAATGACGTGTCGGTTGCACAGGTATTGACGCGTACACAAAGAAAGACATTTGAAGAAGCAGTTTTCATTTCTACAAAACAAAAGCCTTTCTCTTCCCACACTTTGACGGTGCCTTACTTCCCGTGTTCTAGACGCGCAATTTCCATTGGATAACTATTATATTTTTATACACCAGCTATATTTTTATTTTTCAGTACAAATAATTAAATCCTATTCCAACTTAATTGTCTCTGTTATTTTCAAATTTAAATCAAATTAAATGCTATAAAAAATAATACTTTAATTTATATAATTTAGTGGCTGCAAAAAAAAAAATTACTCCTTGTGGTAATTGCAAAACGTGACAGAAGCTATCTCTTAAGCTTGGTAAACAATAAAGAAAAAAAGGGTATCAAACACTTGTGTCTTGTAAGATTGTCCTTGTGCTGCTGCTGTGCCACTCAGATTTTCAAAACACAAGGAACAGATTCAGAAAAGGAGAGAATGAATGACTTGGATATGGATTCCTCTAACTCCTCTTTACTCTTTTACCAAGCAAAGGGCCACCCCTTAATTCATGACTTCATGAGATATTTAAGAAGTGTATTAGATAATATGTTACTCATTAAGAATACAAATAATGTAAAACCAATGCTTGAATGATGCTATTATACAAAGTTAAATTCCTGTTGAATGTTTGTATAAAAATATTGTACACGGATATTGTGTATAAACTAAACTCTAAGAATTTTCCTACCAAATTTTTATAGAACTTCGTCTAAGCCATAATTCATACATAACCATGTAAAACGCATCAAAGTCTTGCGGGGGTGAATGCCATTGGAAGTGTTTCCTGACCTTCAAAACATTGTTTTGTAACATCAAGTATTTGTTAGAACTGATGATATTCTTGAGGATCTTTTTCAGCAAGGGAATATCTAAGGTAGTGACAACAACTGAAAAGCTCTTCCAGTTTAACACATCAGCGAAGGGAAGGTCATAGTAGTTGGCAATGATCACTGGAACACAACCATAATATAGAGAGTCTCCAATACGAGCTGTGTTCACTTCAAACCCCTTAACATGAAGGCAGAACTTGCTTCCTAGCAATTCATTTGCATATGGTGTTTTAAGTCTTCCACGGTGCACAAAGATTTCTGAATCATTTTTCCATGTCTCAACAAGCTTTGCACGTACTGGGGAATTAACTCGTCCAGCAAAGAAAGCTAGCTTTTTCCTGTGATTCAAAAACAAAAAACAGCAAAATTGGTCTACTTGATATACTGAATAAAATCATTGTTGTGATGCTGCTTCAGTTATAGATTTATTAGAATTTATTTTGCTATTTCCTCGCCCTGCTTCATATGCAACCAGATCACTAACAAAATGAATCCATCTATAATTTTCAACTTACTAGTCACTTTAATATCTATGGTTAAGCCAACACTTAAAGGAATTTCTCTGCTTATTTGACTAGCTTCTTCATGACCACCTATAAGAAAAAGTGAATAAGAATGTAAAATAAATGGATTTTCTCCCATAAACTAACATTAACTTACAAAGAATGTCAATTCATTTTACCTTTTTACCTTCTCCTATAAGTGTTTATGGAGAAGTTTATCCAAATAAAACTTATGATTTTAGTTCACAACCTATTTGATTGACAAGGTAAAGAATGTGATAGATTTAGAACTTCCATTTTAGAACATGCATGATTCTGAATACTCATTAGCAAGAGAAAGAAGTACTGCTACTACTACCTCTTTGATGAATCAAGGTTAGGGGGCTTCCCTTTTCTTGGCCAAATTTGTGGTAGGCATGTATCCTTATGAGCAATATACCCAGTAAGGAAATAACTAGATGAGCACACAACTTGAATGGCATTGTATTTCACATCAGGTGCTTTGTCCATGGCAGACCTTCCAATAGAATGACAAGCAACATAAAAGTGATCAGCACCACCTGTGCGGTTCCAATATGGATACTTGTGACTGATGTTCTGAATGTACTCTCTAATGAAGTCTTGTATACCTCTCACACCAACTCTTCTATCATGCCGCAGTCTTGCTATGGAAAAGGGCAGAAAAAAGAGATCTGCTTCTGCCGGTTCAATTGTAATGAAATGGCTCTTCATAAGTACCTTTTTCAAATAACTTTCACTGGCATAATTGCCACCAGGTTCAGATTTAACAGGCAAAAGCACGTTTGCAAAAGGATCATCTTTCCTGTGAGGATAAACATATATCTTTAAGCTCCTATTCATTTGTTTATAGTCTTCCAGAAATATCTCCCTATCATGGAACACGTCGTTGTTATTCTCAAATTTTCCTGAACCATAAAAAACATTCCCCGGATACTGGAGTTAAGACAGCAAAGCTCATACATACTGTAGATTCATCATCCTACCTACTGTAGAGTCATTTTCTACAATAAGAAGGTTGCGTACTTGACATATTCATATACATAACATTCAGAATTCAGTTATATTTAGCAAATTAGTAAATATACTTTTGAAAACTTCCATATTAGAATTACACATATCCATATCCCCGATTACAGGTAGCATACAAAATCTAAATAACCTTCTCTTGTTAATAAATGTAACCAGCATCTGCATACACCATATAGAATACCCAATATCAGGCCAAAGTCAAACAAATCCAGATAATAATGAATCATTCAACTGAGACTATTCATTCGACTATAAGAAAGCCACACAAAAACTTTTTCCAGAAGCGTATAAACGGAAAAGAAAAGTAAAAAAAACGAAACTTCTGCGTACCCTTTGGGTTGAATTGCGGTGGCAGGGGCAGACCCCGTTGACTTTGTGGTGTGACTTCATACCCCAATTGGAAAGACTGAGACTTGGAGGACTCAGAAGCATTGTTGTGGATAGGGTGGAAGTGGGGTGTGGTGGAAATAGAAGGGGTAGTGGAAAAGGCAGAGGGAAGTTTGAAAAGAGAAGTGGAATGGTGGTTGTTATGGGAGAAGAGGTTGGAGGTGGAGTAAATGTAGAAGAGAATGAAAAGAGAGGTGAAGAGTGCTAAGGTTGTGGGGATGAAGAAGAAGTCCCTGAAAGAGCCTGCAATACGGCGTTGAGAGTAGTTGTAGAGGAAGGAAAAACGAACCATGGCATGTAGAGAGAGAGAGAGTGTGTGTGGAAGGAATAGACAGAGACAAATAATAGAAACAAGAACACAAACGTTTGATTTCTGTAACAGTGCTTTGTGATTAAATAGTTTTCTCTGCATGAGTGAATTATCTAGTTAGCTCACAATCCATGAATGACAACAACACCAAAACATGGAGACTCTTGAGTGGAAGAGCCTGAGTCTTGAAAATTAATTATTTGAGCATTCTAAGTGTCTGATAATTTTTATTCTAATGTTGCCAATCATGTGATAGAATCTTTAATACAAAAATATTATAAATGAACTACTAAATTTTTAGGCGTAAAAATGAAATTTTTACAGGACTTTTATGATTATATCCTGAATCAACCTTATTAAATATGCATCTTTGTATTGTTTTTTAAATATTATCCTTCATGTAAATTCGGAAAAGGTTATTTTTCAAACGAAAAATTTCATTTTCCGAATAACATAATAAATTAACTACTAAATTTGTTATATATAAAAAATAAACTTTTATGATTATATCTTAACTCAACTTTACTAAACATTCATCTTTATTCTTTTAATATAATATCTAATTTATCTTCTTTTATAAATTTGGTGAAGAATTTTTTTACTAAATTCATTTTTGAAAGTAATGTAATTAAAACAATTAGTCATAGTTTTCTTTTCACACATTATAAGAAAAAGGTTGTATTAGAGATCAATTTTTAGCTATAAGATGAAACGATGACAAAAATAGACACAAAATAGATAATTTTGGTGGCTAAATAACTACAAAATAGAAATAATTATTGAATTTAGTGATCAATTAAGTCAAATAATTAATATCTAATATTAGCTACAAGGTTTAGTGACTTATGTCATTAGATTCTAAATTAGTCTCTAACTAACTTAATTAGATACCAATTTAGAATCTAATGGCATAGGTCACTAAAACCTTCCCAGCTAATATTAGATATCAATTATTTGACTTAATTGATCACTAAATTCAATAATTATTTATATTTTGTAGTTATTTAACAACACAAATTTAATTTGATGACTATTTTAGTCACAGTTAACTACTCTTTCATTTGGTAGCTATATATTGGTCTCTAAATAGTAGCAATTTATATGACAACTAATTAAGATATTATGAGTTTTAATATAATAAAATACTAGTTTTAATTAAAAGTTATATCTAAGATATTTATTTTGGTGTGCCTAATAATTTATATAATATCAGTGTAAATATAGAAAGCTAAGTTAAGTATTTAGATTAAGTCTTTATTTAAATATTAAACAAAAAGTTAGATGTATATTAAGATTAAACGTAGTCTCTTAGCAAAATGTGTACAAAAGATGATTATATGTATTCCATTAAAGTTTAAAAAAAAAAAGTGAGACAATGACTTTAAGGATTTGTTTGAATTGGAAAGTAGATTTGAAGGAATGAATTTGAGACGATTTGAAAGGAAAGTGTGTAAGAAGTTTAGTTGTTTGGATTAAGGAAAAAATAATAAGATCTGAGTGGAACATTTATAAAAGTTTGTGAATGATATGATAAGTATAATAATTATTTTAATATATGAAACTTTCAAATGTATAAATATAATTTTATGTTGTCAACACTACATTCGTGTCAACCAGGAAAAATAATCTAAAGCTTCTAGAAATAATAGATTTTCAAATTTTTATTATAATTTACTTGTGTGGTACTTCAAAATATTTAGTTTTATACTCTGTATTTGGACAAGATGTTTCTTCTCCCAAACATAATTTTTTTAGACTCTATTATTGTCTTTATTATTTGTTATTGTTTCAAAAATCATATAATAATAAAGTTTCATATTTACTATATACTATTTATTAATATTTTTTTACCTGATTAAATTTATATAATAAATATACTAGTTTTTAAAATATATGCTTCAAAGTACTAGTTTACATTTATATAGAATGAATTTGAAAATTCTATCCTTGTCTATATTCCTACCAGCTGTAAAAAGTAATCTAAAGTTTTTAGCAACGATCAATTTTCATATTTTAATATTTTTCTGTTATACATTTAGTCTTATACCATAATAAGGTATCTGCGATCGATGTCTCTCCGCTCCGCGCAAGTGAAAATTTCTGAAATTTTATGTCCTAATAATCTTGTGAGATTCATTATTACTTCCATTATTTATTATTATTCCAAAATTATATAATTACAAAATTTCATATTTATTATGCATACTATTTATTATTATTTTAAATTTTATTTTTATTTTTGTCAAATAAAATTTATATAGTAAATATATATATTTAAAATAAATATATTTGCATCCATAAAGGCAGTCTACATTCATATTCATATAGAATGAATTTAAAAATTCTATCTATTGATCTTTATAGATATACTGTTATGAATATCCACTATTGTATTTACTTATAATATTAACGGGTACACAACCAATCTGGCCATTAAAGATGCGAGGTAATATTATTTTACTTGCTAAAACAAAAAATTAAAAAATTTAGTTCCTAAATATAGAAAATATTCAATTTATTTTTAATACTATAATTTAACAATAAAATAGTTTACAATTTACTATTAAATTGGTTCTTAAAAATATATTTTACTAACAAAATAATATCACAAAGTTAATTATAAGATTTTATTCACACATTCGAATATTAACAAAAGTATTTTATACTAGATTAAGATTAACAACTATAAATAGGGTGATCGACCACTGTCATCAAGTAGGTTTGGAGACTGCGCAGTAAAAAGGATAAAACCGCATAGGAACTGTAAAAAACCGTAGGGCAACAAAACCTGAAACCTGAGAGAAGCGCATATCCAAAGCCAAACCCGCCATTTAAAATCTCTTCCTCAAACATATCACAAACACAAAACACAAAACACAAAAACCCTTGCCGTTCCGTTCCACCTTGGTTTTTCGTCTTCCCTCGCTTTCTTCACTCTTCTTCGCTGTCACAGTTCCTCAATTTCTCACACCTTCAATTCCTCTATTCTTCAATTCTTCATCGGTAGAACACAGAGAGAGCGATGGCCGGCGATCCCAGGCAGAACGAAGCCCAAGTGGCGCTGATTCTGGGCCCCGATACCACTCATCTCGAATCCCTAATTTCACACTTGATGTCAACCTCCAACGACCAGCGCTCTCAGGCCGAATCTCTCTTCAACCTCTGCAAGCAGGCTCGTCCGGAGTCCCTCCTCCTTGGTCTCGCCCACCTTCTCCACACCGCCCCCAATCCTGAGACCCGCACCATGTCCGCTATCCTCCTCCGCCGCCACCTCACGCGCCACCACGATTCCTTCCTCTGGCCACTCCTCTCCCCCGCCGCCCGCTCCTCCCTTCACTCCCTCCTCCTCTCCTCCCTCCAACAAGAGCCCGTCAAATCTATCGCTAAGAAGCTCTGCGACACCGTCTCCGAACTCGCGGCCGCAATTCTCCCCGAAGACCCCTCCGCCTGGCCCAACCTCCTCCCCCTCCTCTTCCAGTGGGTTACCTCCCCCGAACCCAGGCTCCAGGAAGTCGCGCTCCTCATATTCGCCCAATTAGCACACTACATCGGTCAAACCCTACTCCCTCAATTGTCCACTCTCCACTCCGTCTTCCTCCGCTGCCTCCACTCCTCCACCCCCTCCGACGTCCGCATCGCCGCCCTCGCCGCCTCCATCAACTTCGTCCAGTGCCTCACCAGTTCCTCTGACCGCGACCGCTTCCAGGACCTCCTCCCTCTCATGATGCAGACGCTCACCGAGGCACTGAACTCCGGCCAGGAGGCTGTCGCGCAGGAGGCGCTCGAGCTCCTCATCGAGCTCGCCGGTACCGAGCCGCGGTTCCTCCGGCGCCAGATTGTCGACGTCGTGGGCGCCATGCTGCAGGTCGCGGAAGCCGAGGCCTTGGAGGAAGCGACGCGGCACTTGGCGATTGAGTTTGTTGTCACCCTCGCCGAGGCCAGGGAACGTGCTCCTGGGATGATGAGGAAGTTGCCGCAGTTTGTGAAGAAGCTTTTTGGCGTGTTGATGAATTTGTTGCTGGACATTGAGGATGCTCCTGCGTGGCACGCTGCAGTGGACGAGGATGAGGATGCTGGTGAGACCAGTAACTATGGGTTTGGACAGGAGTGTTTGGATAGGCTTTCGATTTCATTGGGTGGGAACACCATTGTGCCTGTTGCTTCTGAGTTGTTGCCCACTTACTTGGCTGCTCCAGAGTGGCAAAAGCACCATGCTGCACTCATTGCGCTTGCGCAAATTGCGGAGGGTTGTTCGAAGGTATCTCCACTTGCTTTTGGTTTTTTTTGTTGTTAGCAGGTTCTTGTGATTGTGTTTCTGGTGTTTCCTTGCCCTTATGTTTGGACCTGTGTTTTTCATGGTGTGTGTGGATGAGTGTTCATAGGTAGCAGTAAACAAAGATCCCTTAATGTCTTTGGGCGCTTGTCTCTTAAATTGTGATATTCGATAGTGTGGGTGATAATAGAAAGTGTATGTGCTTGCTCTGCTGGCCATTCATAATTGATCTTTTTTACTCTTTATTAGGTTTGCTGCAACCATGTTTGTTCTCATGCAATGTTGTATTTTTGTGTTTAAACCTTTGTGCACGGGTACCACCAGTATTTGATAGTCGTGTAGGTATATTCATCACTTTTTACTTTGTTATTATTATGAGACTTCCTTTTGATGGGAATCCGAAATGCAGCATGTGATACTCTGAACATGGTGTGAGGGATTCTGTCACTATGCCTTTGTTGTTTTATGCATTGTGTGTATGAATGTTCATGATTACCTGGAAAAAAGTTATTTTCTGTGTACTTTTGTGTCTCTAAGATTGTGATATTTGATGATGCAGGTGATGATAAAGAATCTGGAACAGGTATTGTCGATGATTTTAAATTCATTTCGGGATCCCCATCCTCGAGTGCGATGGGCAGCCATAAATGGAATTGGGCAGTTGTCCACGGATTTGGGGCCAGATTTGCAGGTTAAATTTCACCACTTAGTGCTGCCGGCTTTGGCTGGTGCGATGGACGATTTTCAAAATCCAAGAGTGCAGGTTTGTTATTGTGCTTTTTTGTCTGGATTAGGTACATTGGCCGCTGTTGTAATAAATCAAATGATTCTATCCTTTTGCTTTTTTTTTCTAAAAATGTACAATTGTTTTTGTTTCGTGCCATTGCATATTCTCATTCATATTATGCTATAAGATGGACTCAATAAATTAGCTTTACGGTATACTATTTTGTGTTCTTTCTTTAGTCCTTGAACATGTATGTATTCTGCTGGAGATAATATGACATTTCTGTCCAGTGAAATGGTTGAGTTTGGTTTTACATGACCAAAGCAATCTCATGTAGTTGTCATCTTGTGTTACCTTAAGTATTTTGTCATTTAATAGGTTCTCGTGATCACATAAATTCAAAACTAGTAATTACTGTCATTAGTATGCTCAGTTATCTCAAGGCTTAGTGCAGAGGCTTTTCACAATTTTAACAACCATTTACATTTAGGGAAGTTAAATGGCCAGGGTGAATTTTCTGGATTATGCCGTTTTAACATCTTCCGTATTCTGTCATTCTTATTTATTATCTGTTGAATATGGCTCATATGCAGGTTTGTTATTGTACTTTGAAATATCACAGTTCTTCTACCCCAAAAGTCTCTTCATAGTTAATGGATCTGCTGTTTAGTGCCACTATTTTTAACGTGTCTGTGTAAATATGAATCTTGAGTTTCCTGATATTTGATGATTTGTTTAATTTAGAATAAAAAATTCATCAATCTTATCCATCACTTTTTTATTTGTATGTTGCAGGCTCATGCTGCTTCTGCTGTGCTAAATTTCACTGAGAACTGTACCCCTGATATTCTAACACCTTACTTAGAAGGGATTGTGAGCAAACTTTTGGTACTATTGCAGGTATTAACTTATTTTGATATCTATCTAGCAAGAAAATTGTACATTGTTTTGATTTAGATAAAAATATCCTTTTGGAGATCATGTATGATGTTTTCCTTGTTTGGACATTGTGGTTTGAAACAGATATCACACTATGGATTCTCTCTTTTTTTTTTTTTTGTAGTCTTTGGTATGGGCTTTGATATTATGGGATGTCTACGCCCTATAGTGTGTATTAAGTGTTTGGTTTTTCCCTGAGCTTTTAAGAATGGGTTCCCCCAAGTACTTGAGTGCTTATCAATTGGTATCTTAGTTAGGTTATTGTTGTCTTGGAAAGGACTAATCCATTGAAGATTCTAACAACGAGAAAGTTGATTGAAGGGTCACTGAGAAAAGTGTCATAGAGTGTGAGCTATTGGAACATCAGCTTTTAGGGTCGGTGCTGTATTGGGGCTTGGATATTAAGGAGTGTTTAAGTCTCTCATATGCTCCATGAAGTATTTGTCCTAATGCAAGTTTAGTATAGTTTTTTTTCCTGGAGTGATTTGTTGCTTTTATCTTTTCCTAAAATTGAGCTAAACCAATCTTGCACTTAGGTTTGTTTATTATTTTGTTTATTATTTTGTTTATTAATTGTATGCATCTTACAGATACTTTGTTTGACCCGTTGTGTGAAATGATTTATTATAAATAATAAATATTTCACATGCGTTTTTGTTAGTTGATGCCTTTGGATGGTTGGTGTACAAATATATGATCATCTTTTCTTTCTCTTGCCTGGGTTCTAGAATGGCAAGCAAATGGTTCAAGAAGGGGCTTTGACGGCTTTAGCATCAGTTGCAGATTCTTCACAGGTGCTTTCTGTAGGCAATATTCTCCATTGTAATAAAAATGCTTTTTAAGTTTTATATTTAATACATATGAATGTTGTGAAAAAACAGGAGCAATTTCAGAAGTATTATGATGCTGTGATGCCATACTTAAAAGCTATTCTGGTTAATGCAAATGATAAATCTAATCGAATGCTTCGAGCCAAAGCTATGGAGTGCATTAGTTTGGTAGGAATGGCTGTTGGAAAGCAGAAGTTCAGGGATGATGCCAAACAGGTGAATTTTAACTTAGTCAAGATTTGTTTCTTTTTAAATTCCTATTATTTGTGGAAGTAGTAATTTTATATTCTTTCCTTGTAATTGTTCACTTTCAGTGTGCTAATATATAGTTTTCATCTTCCTTTTCAAGGTCATGGATGTCTTGATGTCACTGCAACAGTCTCAACTGGATGCTGATGATCCAACTGCTAGTTACATGTTACAAGTACGGTCTTTTATTCAGTTGTTTCCATCAACTTACCCATAATTCATTTTTGTCTTCTAGTTAAAATTCTTATAAATCTCAAATTTTCACTTGGCTTCCATGCATTCAGGCATGGGCGCGACTTTGCAAGTGCCTTGGGCAGGATTTTCTCCCATATATGGGTTTTGTGATGCCTCCTTTGATCCAGTCTGCACAACTTAAGCCTGATGTGACAATTACATCTGCGGATTCTGATACTGAATTTGATGAAGATGATGACAGGTGCTCTTTCAATTCTTGTTCATAAACTATTGATACCTTGTCTTATCCTGTGTTATCAATAGTGGCCGCAGCTATTGCGGTTGAAGAGGCCGTGAGGCTTGCAATGTGTTTTGAAGTCGGGGTTGGGGAGGTCGCAATAGGGCTTCTGGGGTGTGTTGTGGCTATGAAGCCCAACTGAAAACTGCAGTCCACAACATGACCTCTGATTTCCCGTGGTCGACCTTCCATTTGTGTTCTGTCAACTGATGGGTGCTGGGTCCTTGGGACTTCATGATTTAGTATTCTCATTTGTCCTCTGTTGGACCATGGTCCTCAATTTGGCTCCAGCATCATATTATGTTGCTTTTAAACTTATAATATGTGGACATACAGTATAATATAATAAACCAAATAAAAATAATAAAAAATGTAATAGTATTTAATCATTTAAAATCATTACATATAATATAGTAAACTAAATAAGGCATGAAATATTATATAATATAATAAAATAATAGTAATAAAAAATATAATAAACTAACTAATTGTACTAATAAAAACTAAATTAAACATATCATATAATGTAATAAGCTAAATACTAAAAAATATAAATAATATATTAATAATAGGAAATATACACATAATATATATAACAAATAAAAAATATTATAAATATTACTTAGCAATATATACACACACACACACACACACATATATATATATATATATTGTTATATAATATAAATAGTATACATGTAAAATCTAAAATAATGTGTGTGTGTATATACATATAAATTTAATAAAAATATTAGAACAGTGGTCATTCTGCTATCCATTGCCCCGCTATCTCACTTTTAGGGTTGGCTATCCGGGAATGACATCTATGGTTTTAGCATTTTTTGTTAAAGACTTTCCGGGGGTCCAAGGAGATGTCTTCAGCCCTAATTTGTTGAACACAAGGATGTCTTATGGTATCTTTGGCTTAAATTTTAAGTAGATGTAGAAGTTTTCCTGCAATATATGACCTCTCATTATGGGAGAAGGGAATAAGCATAGAGAAAGGAGATATAGATTATACTGATGGATATATTGATTTTATTTTTAAATACTTTTGTATCTGGCTGTTCTTGTAGCATCGAAACAATTACACTTGGGGATAAAAGGATAGGCATTAAGACTAGTGTGTTGGAGGAGAAGGCTACTGCTTGTAACATGCTATGTTGCTATGCTGACGAGTTGAAGGAAGGATTTTTTCCTTGGATTGACCAGGTTGACTTTGTTTTATATTTGTTGGCATTTTCCAGTCAAGGACATTTTATTGGCTAACTTTGTGAAATCATCTAGGTTGCTTCCACGTTGGTTCCTCTTCTTAAATTTTACTTCCATGAAGAAGTTAGGAAGGCAGCAGTTTCAGGTATTTTCTTAAATTTGACAATTTTTATTTTATATCCTCCAGTACCCTTAATGATTTTTTTAAATGTCACTTGCCTGGCCTTTTGTGTAGCCATGCCGGAACTGTTATCCTCAGCGAAATTAGCTGTAGAGAAGGGACAATCACAAGGTCGTGATGAGACATACATAAAGCAGTTGTCTGATTATATAATACCAAATTTGGTGGAGGCTTTACACAAGGTTAAAATCGTGCCTATCTATTATTCTGTTAATTTGGTATCCATGCTGCAGTTTTTTGTGTGCTTATGTCAAGATATATTTTGTCTTCCAGGAGCCAGAAGTAGAAATTTGTGCAAGCATGTTGGACGCATTGAATGAATGCATACAGGTTTGTAACATCCCTCTATCATGATGGAAGAATTGTAACAGTCATCTTTATATTTGAAATATAACAGTTTTGATATATACAATCTTATTTTACCGTCTGTTTAATAATCATTTGAGTGAAGTTGATACTCAATAGTTTATGGGAGAGACAATTCTGTCCATGATGTGTGTTCTGGCTCTTAAGAACATTATGCCTTAAAAGAATGATACATCTATAATCTAGAATCTTCTATAACATTGATAAAGGAGATTTTCCTTTTTAATTACTTTTTTTGGTGTACACATGGTCTACCATTTTACCCTTTTGGTTTCGTAACTGTTTTTTTTTTTTTAACTCGATTAACAATACAATTAAAAAACCACCTACACAATTAAAGAAACTACCTACAATAAAATTATAAAATGATTTATTTTTATAATTTAGTAGTTAATTTTTTATTATCATAAGAAAAAGTAGACTCACATGCGCAGGCGCATGTGTTCCACTGTAGAATAAAATTTTTATATTAAAAGGTATGGCATATAGCAAGGATTAAATAACTGGGAACTTTCTTTCTGATTTTCTCTAATAGAAAGAGAATAGCGTTAGTGGCATGGCTACTTTATAAGCTATTCTTATTCATTGCTGTGCCTATAAAATTTTTAAATTACAGTTTATTCCTTTTCAAATTAAAAATAATCTGAGCAGCATAAGTCACATCATAAGAAAATACCAACTGCCGAACTGATGACGAGACAAAAAATTTGAAAGCAAAATAGGACAGCAAGGCTTTCCGTATGCCTGGTGAGCCAGATGGGGAGGGGGTAAGTAGAACCACTAGGTGAATCCAACAAAGGTGTAGAAGAAGTGGAACGATGGAGGGGATGAACACCAATGTAGAAAAGTAAGAAAGTGTGCAACTGATGAATTTTTCAACTAATGACATTTGAAGTATACTTGTTTTGTTTTTTAATATTGTCCAATTGTTTATTACTTGTTTGTCACTATTTATTCTAATCTGTAGTCTGAAAATGGGACGGACTTGTAATAGGAAACTGCAAGCAAATCATTATATGTTGCCATATAATTCTGCATCTGTGTTGATATTTGTTTCTATATGTTGGTTGGACTTGGATTTGAGTGGTATTTTATGCTGTTCTAAAATATCAGTGATTTTGTTTATTGTCTCTAAGCTGTTTTTTAAAACTGAAGTTGGAAGGATTTGTTGCTCTCAGGTCTGTGGACCACATCTAGATGAAAATCAAGTACGGAGCATTGTTGATGAGATTAAACAAGTTCTTACAGCCAGTTCAACAAGAAAACATGAAAGAGCAGAGAGGGCCAAAGAAGAGGACTTTGATGCTGAAGAAAGAGAACTACTCAAGGAAGAAAATGAACAAGAAGAGGATCTTTTTGATCAAGTATGTTCAGTAATCGGTTTTGGTGATCTGAATCATTTAATTAAATGCTTTTCTGTGTGCTGTCCTGACACTTACTTGAGAATAATACAAAGGAATTTGTAATTTAGAGTGTGTTTCGCTCTCTTAGGATCTCATATTTATAACTACTTTAGATAGACCAGATACAATGTATACTTTAGATAGACCAGATACCATGTATGAGAGGGAAGGGAAGAATAAATTCTATTTAAGACTATTTATCTGATTTAATCTAACAGACTTATTTTGATTCATTATGTTCTAGGTTGGTGATTGCTTGGGAACTTTGATAAAAACATTCAGGACATCGTTCTTGCCTTTCTTTGATGAGCTGTCCTCATACATAACACCTATGTTTGTAAGTTTCTTTCTGTTCCCCTAATAATGTATCGCTGGTGCTAGAATTAGTTTTTCTGGTGTTCTTGCTTATAAGTTGTCTTGTATTCTCTTTCCTCTCATGGCATTTCCTTTTGTTTTTTGTCAAATCTTTTTCCATGAGGCAATTCATTTGAATGTAAAAAACGTAAAAATAAATCTTGTCTAGCTATTATCTTTCTTTCGTTAGATGATATTCATCTTTCCTATTTGTCATATATACCCTTTTTTATAGGGGAAAAAGACCATTTAGTTAGGAAAAAAAATTGGAGAATACCATGTGAATTAGCCTATCATGACAACACAACCTCCTTAAATGCTTTTGTATGAATTGTGGGTTTTATTGAGGGAACGTGCTAATTTTCTGACACCCTCCTTGCCAGTCCACATGTAAAATAACTTTGATTGTGTCAGTTACTAATTTACTTCCGAACTACTTGCTAATGAATGTGCACATTTTAAATTTGTACAAATCACGAATTTGAAAATGTTTGCCATTCTGTTTTCTGATTCAATTCCACCTCTCCGCTATTGATAATCAATATCAGGGTAAAGATAAAACATCAGAGGAAAGGAGAATTGCCATTTGTATATTTGATGATGTCGCTGAGCACTGTCGTGAAACTGCTCTCAAGTAAGTACTGCCTCCGTGTTGGTGTGCCCCTGTTTTCTGTTCTTGTGTGGATTCTCTGCATTTTCCTGCGTAAAATTATTTTATTCCCCTTACTCTGAATGATTTTGTTCCATATCTTTACAAGCTTCTTTATGTTGTTGCACAGATATTACGATTCTTTCCTTCCATTCTTACTGGAAGCTTGCAATGATGAATATCCAGATGTTCGACAGGTTAAATACTCCTTCTCGGTTTACTGTATATTAATGTTGATTGTCTGGTTTTAGAATGTAATTTGAGATAATAATGTCAATAATTAAATTGCAGGCTGCTGTTTATGGTGTTGGTGTTTGTGCTGAGTTTGGTGGATCTGTTTTCAAACCCCTTGTTGGAGGTTAGTAGCCCAATACCCATTTGATTGTTTTGCTCTGGACAACTATATATCTCTTTTTTTGAATTTTTTTTTTTTCTACTCTACTGCAGAGGCACTCTCAAGGTTAGATGCTGTGATAAGGCATCCAAATGCACAACTTCCTGATAACATAATGGCATATGACAATGCTGTTTCAGCTCTTGGAAAAATATGCCAGTTTCACCGTGATAGCATTAATGCGACACAGGTATATTACATTTTGGTGCTCCATGTCTCTACTGTCGTTTAAAACGCTGTTGTTTATTTGATCTTGCTTGTAATCATAATGCCATTTGGAAAATTGTAAGTTGGTATGTAGTCATGTTGCTTGGGTTAGTATTTGTGCTATATGATAATGGTGAATTTTTTTATCATTAGAGTAATGGTCAAGTCTTTTGGCTTACCTTCATCCTGATCCTGCCCTGATAAGCCTAGTCTTTTAGCTTTTGCTGAAATTACTCTGGATTCCTTGGGCACCCTTTTTCTAGTAGTGCTGGAAAAACTGTAGTTTCTGGATAGACACAGACAAACCTAATAATATGTTTCTGGTGTTTGAGTCAGTCCCTGAACCATAGGATTAAGGTATTTCATTTTGCATACGGTTCAAAATTCTTGGGAGTTGGAGAGGACTTTGCCCAAGTCATTCACATCAGGGAAACTCTGCCTCAGTATCAGTAATTGATACTTTTCTGCAGCAGACTTGGACACAATTATGGAAGAATTTTTTAATCATAATTTGTTATTATCATTTACTTGGTGGTTTCTCTGAACATTTTAGGCTGAAAAACCCTGGTTTAGGATAAGATGGGTATTGAGTCCCGAAATCATTTTGAATCTTTGAGGAAAATGATAATTTAGACCAAAGCCCTCTGCTTGTGTGTTTTATTTCTAACTTCAACCGTCTATTGCTTTGTATCAGGTTGTTCCTGCCTGGCTGAGTTGCTTGCCTATAAAAGGTGATTTAATTGAGGCTAAGGTTGTGCACAACCAACTTTGTTCAATGGTTGAAAGGTGGAATTCTAATCTTAAACATGTTTTGATTGATTTCTATTAACCTATATATGCTGCCTCTTTTTCTTGTTGCTCGTTGACTTTGGTATTTGTTATATATATATTGATACACACTTCCATTGAATTTCAGATCAGATAGAGAACTTATAGGCCCCAATAATCAATATCTTCCCAAAATTGTCGCAGTTTTCGCGGAGGTATTCTAAATGCCAGTTCTTTTAGTTAGTGCTGTTACAATCTAGACCCACTTTCTCATTCTAAAATGTGTTGTGCTTTGTGCATCAACTATGGTGCAGATTTTATGTGCGGGAAATGATCTGGCAACTGAACAAACTGTGAGTCGGATGATTAATCTATTGAGGCAGCTACAGCAGACTTTGCCACCTTCAACCCTTGCTTCAACCTGGTCGTCCTTGCAGCCTCAGCAGCAGCTTGCACTGCAGTCCATCCTCTCATCCTAATTATTTTAGATTGTCACCTTCAGAAGATGCACCTCTGTTGTCATGTGATGTCATTGTTGCCTTTTCAGAAGCTGCATTGTCAGGTAAAATTCATTCCTTTAGCAACATCATTGGGGTGTTGTTTTTGGACAAGCAGCTGCGTCTGATTCGTGTTTTATGATTGCTGACCGTACTTGGTTCAGCAAGCCAGGACTTGTGAGGTATGGCTTTGTCGCAGAGGCAGAGCAGTGTTGAGTTGGGGATGGGAAACAGTTTTGGTGTGGAATGTGTATACTATGTTATAGTCCGAAGGAATTTTGAAATGAACAGTGACTCCATCATGTCTGGATGATGGGGGACGGGGCATGAACCGGTCATGCACCAGAAAAATCGCACAGCATTTTTTTTTTTTTTTTAGTTGTAACAGTTTTGATGGGTTGTTTCTTTGGGAGGCTCGAAACAGTTTGTCATAGTTTAATTTATTTGTATATCTGCATGCTTTTTTCCTTTTTTGCGTTTCCCCCTTTCATCCTCACCTACTGTATGTTCTGACAGGGAAATAGATGCATGTAGGGTAGGAAAAGGAGGAAAAAGAGTTAAATTGTTGGTTGTTTGGATTCTCAGAAAAAAAAGGTTGTTTCATAGTAACCTTCATTCGTTCAAAGTAATGTTCATTCGTTCGGTTGTATAAAATAGAATAAAAATATTTTAACACCGCTGTAGCAATATTACTCCCATCTCACACTTACTTTTATTAATAAAATATTATTTTTTAATAAAATAATATTAATTTTAGACGTGAAATAGTGTGAAATACTTTTAACAGTGTCAAAGTAACACTGCCCTATAAAATAATAAGAAAAGAAAGTACTTAATTCATATTTAGCAAAGTGAAAGAAGTGAAGGGTGAACTTTGTTTATGAAGAGTGATTCACTTTTACGGAAAAAATTGGTGAAGTAGTTCACAGAATTTATTGAATTTTCTTCTTAATATTAAATGGAGGCTTATCCGTTGTTTTATTTAGTTAGATAATTAGTTTTCGATTTCTCAAATATAAACTAAGCAATATTGCGTACACGAAGAGGATGAATTTTCAGTTTGTGCTTTTAAAAACGAAAAATTTCTATCTAATTTTTAAATGAATTCGTCGTATTACACAGCATCTAATTTCCTATATATTCACGAAATTAGCATCCATACTATGAGAAGATTATATTTGGTGCCGATAGACAATTATAACATGATTTCGTGTTATGAATTTAATTTCGAATGAGATTGTTATATCATAAATGAATTTTAATCGTAACCTCTATATCACAATTTATTGATAAAATGTTATTTTAATTTATTATATTCATTACTTATTGAGAAAATTGCATCTACATGTCTGAAATTACGCCAGAACAACGTTCCATTTCTTCTAATTTTTAAATATTCATTTTCTTATATTTTTAATAAATGATATCTATCTATTATATTTTTAATAAACAATACTCACCTTTATTTAAACAAATGATTTGTGAGAATTTAAAAATCAAAATTAAAGATTTTTTATAAGCAAAAGATTAAAAAATATTTTCTTTATAGAAAAATTGTACTAATACTTTTTAATGTCCTTTCAAATGACACATAAATGTAATAAAGAACTTTGTTTAATCCTCATGTAAAATTTTGGTTGAGTTAACTGCACTTTCTCTGAGTCATTCTATTATACGTTTCGAATATTGCATCTCATAAAAATTGAATTTTCAATTTTACCTTTTCGGATTGTGTTTTTATGAATTTTCAATTTTATCTTTAAAATTATGTATTTTGATTTGTGCATGTCAAAATATATTTTTAGATCTAAAAATATATTACACATGATATATTTTAGAATATATAATTTAGAATATATTTTTGAATTAAAAATATATTATAAAATTCATTGATACATTTTGGATTTCATATTCTAGAATGTATTTAAGGATATATATATATATATATATTTATATCTTAAAATGCATTTCTAAACCTCGAAATACATTTAAAAATGTATACAAAATTTCAAAATATATTTTGACTTATATAACGAGCCTTTTTATATTATCACCATTTTAGAAATGAGGTTGTTTCATGTATCTGAATCATTAATAAAATATATTTTGAATTACACAACGAACCTTTTTATATTATCACCTTTTAAAAATAAGGTTGTTTTAGAAATATAATATTTTTGATATTTTACCATTTTCATGGGTTGTAACTTCAAACCATATGTGTAAAATGAAATGACTTTCTATGTGTAATGTAAGATATATGTGTGTAAAATGCAATAACTTTCTTTGTATAATGTAAGATTTTAGACTCTAGTCTATTTCCTTTACCTATTATTTGTTTATTTTTTCTTTTCTTTATTCCTTTTGCTTTTCTATTATATTCTTCCTAAGATATTTCTGACTTTCTCCTTCCTCATTCTTCTCTCTCAATTGTTGACCCTTTTTTTTTTATCTCATTCAAATTTAGATCCTAATGTATAATAGCTGACTTGTCATATCATTTTTATATGAACATATTTTAGTTTAGAGTAAATGCCTTTTAACTTTAGAAGTTTTTCAATTCTAAAATTTTTCTAGTATTTAAAATTGTTGTTTGTTTGATCAATTGAAAAGTGTGATAAGAACTAAAAGCAGAAGTTTAACAAACCTCAAGCAGTTGCACAAATAACAAATTCAAAAGATGTTTTGAAAATTTCAAGTGGACAAATCACCAGGTTAAGGGCCCGAAAACTAAAAGAGACATTGATTAGGCTGGTTTGAGACATTTTGACTACGCAAACAAAGTCTAAGATTGAATTTAAGTCTGATCACGTTCTTAATTTGATATGGGTTGATGAAGGAATTAAATGAAGGAGATTTAGGCTAAAAACAAGTCAATTGAAGTGAAAGGCCCATAGAAAATGCATCACCAAATTTAATTTAAGTGTAAATGGGTTATTTCGGGCTAAGATTAAATTCTGAAGCGTCAACCATTTTTCTGGATGAATTTTAAATTTTGTTTTGATGTATTATGATTAATTTTCCATAGGACTTAGAGTAGTCATTGCTTAGTAAATTGTGATTTTTCTTATTTCAATTTTATGTAATTAATTAGTCATAAGTGTGCCAAAATGTTGTTGTTGCATTAAAGTTGGAGGCCTCTAGGCTAATGAGGAGTCAGGTTAGCTTTTAGAAGCTAACAAAAGTCTATTTAAGTCAGAAAGTACATGTAAACAAAAAGTTGAATTTGAAATACGAATTTTATTATGAAAATTTCAGAAGTGAAAGTTTCTCTCTTGAGTTATTCATTGGACTTGCAAACTTATCAAGGGCTAATAAACCTTGTGGCGTTTCTTCATACTTTAGGATCTTTGCTGTGTTCTACAACACAGGGATTTTGAGTAGTTCATCCTAAATTTGAATACTTAGGGATCTTGGGACATGCAAATACTTTTTGTTGTGGGTTCCAAGGTTTATTCCTAACCGGGTTCACATCATTTGGTAATCAGAGATTCGTTCCTAGCAGTCATGTTATATCTTCTATTGTTTTACTAGTTATCCTATTATGAAATCTTTGTATTCATTTGTTCATTTCGTTTATGAAAAAAAAAACATCATATAAAAAATAGCAAAAAAAAAGAGAAAAAAAAAAGAAAAGAGAAGAAATATTATAGCATTTTGCGTTTCTGTTTTAGAAATAAAAAACCCATATTTTATATTCGTGGACAATATTTATGTATTTTAAAGTTAAGACCCTTGTTCCAAAAGATAATGGGTAGAAACCTTAATAACATCAAAATGAAAATACCTTGTTTTCAAGGGAGGAATGCTCATGAAATATATCTAGAGTAGGAGAAGAAAATGGAGTTCATCTTTGACTGCCATAATTATTCAAATGCAAAAAAGGTGAAGTTGGTTGTGATAGAGTTCATTGATTATGCCATAGTGTGGTGGGATAAATTAGAGTTGAGTAGGAGGAGAGATGGAGAGAGATCAGTAGAAACATGAAGAGAAATGAATACTCTAATGAGAAAGAGGTTTGTTCCCAGCCATTACTATAAAGACATCTACCAAAAATTATAAAGATGTATGCAATGCCCTAAATGTGTGGAGGACTATTATAAGGAGATAGAGATGACAATGGTGAGAGCTTATGTGAATGAAGATAGAGAAACAACAATGACATGATTTCTCAATGGGCTGAACAAAGAAATTGCACATGTAGTGGAGTCGCAACACTATGTAGAATTAGAAGACATGGTGAATATGGGCATTAAGGTGGAAAGGCAACTTAAGCAAAAAGGATCTCTAAGTACAACATTGGTTCTGATTCATCCTACAAACCGAGCTGGAAGAAGGACGAAAAGGGTATTCTAAAGGAAGCAGCTAAGAACAAAATTGTAGAATATTTAAATGGAACGGTAAAGCTAAAACTCAATCCTCTAGAAATAGGGATATAAAATATTTTAAATGTCTTGGTTTAGGTCACATATCATCACAATGCCCAGACAAGAGAGTTATGGTTCTGCGTGACAATACTGTGGAAAGTGGAAGTGAAGGTGATAAATCTATGGTTGAAACTGAAGAAGAAAGTGATGAAGTTGAGTATGCAGCTGAGGGAGAAGTACTTGTAACTAGATGTGTTCTAAATTTCCAAGTTAAAGAAGATGACATTGAACAACAACGGGAGAATATTTTTCATACTTGTTGCCTCATCAACAATAAGGTGTGTAGTATGATCATAGATGGAGGAAGCTACATAAATGTTGCGAGTACCACATTGGTTGAGAAGCTGAACTTGCAAACCCTTAAACATCCCAAACCTTATAAATTGCAGTGGCTGAATGAATGTGGAGAGATTTGGGCAAAAAAACAAGTTATAATTTCATTTTCAATTGGCAAATATAGTGATGAAGTGCTTTGTCATGTGTTCCTATGCATACTTGACATTTACTCTTTGGGAGACCATGGGAGTTTGATCGGAGGATAACAAAGGATGGTTACACCAATAGATACTCATTTGTGAGAAATAACAAAACCATCACCTTTGCACCACTTACTCTTAAGCAAGTTTATAAAGACCAGTTGAAAAAGAAAAGAGAAAGAGAGAAAAAAGAGAGTGAGCAGAAGAATGAGAAAAGTAAAACAGAAAAAAAATGAGTATGAGCTAAATGAGAAACAAGAAAGAGGAGAGCCTAAAATAGCAGAAAATTTTTTATGCAAAACCAAGTGAAGTGAGGGTAGCCTATTTTACCAAACAACCAATACTTGTATTTGTCTACAAGGAGGCTTGCTTGACCTCTAATTCAGTTAACCTCTCTCTTCCTAGTTCTGTTAGTTTATTGTCGCAGGAATTTGAAGACTTGTTTCCATAAGAAACCCCTAGTGGATTGCCACCCATTAGAGGAATTGAGCATCAAATAGATTTCATTCCTAGTGCAACTATTCCAAATTGGCTAGCCTATAGGTGCAATCCTGAAGAAACCAAAGAATTACAAAGGCAAGTTGAAGAGCTTTTGGCAAAAGGACATGTAAGGGAGAGCTTGAGACCTTGTGTAGTTCCAGTTCTACTTTTGGCAAAGAAGGATGGAGCATGACGAATGTGTTGTGATTGCAGAGTTGTAAATAACATTACGGTAAAGTATTGTCACCCTATCCCTAGGTTAGATGACATGCTTGATGAATTGCATGGTTTCAATGTTTTCTCAAAAATTAATTTGAAATTTGGATACCATCAAATTAGAATGAGGGAATGTGATGAGTGGAAAACTGCATTCAAAACAAAACATGAACTGTATGAATGGTTGGTCATGCCATTTGGACTCAGTAATGCACCAAGTACTTTTATGCGATTAATGAATCATGTGTTGTGTGAATTTCTTAGCAAATTTGTTGTTGTATATTTTGATGATATTCTGATTTATAACAACAATCTTGATGAACACATTAACCATTTCCATTATGTTCTTGATGTTCTTAGAAAGGAAAAGTTGTATGCAAATATGAAAAAATGTTCCTTTTGCATGAGTAAAATTGTTTTATTTGGCTATGTTGTAAGTGCTTAAGGAATAGAGGTGGATGGAGAAAAGGTAAAAGCCATAAGAGAATGGCCAACACCAACTAGTGTTACTGAGGTAAGAAGCTTTCATGGCTTAGCAAGTTTTCATAGACAATTTGTGAAAAACTTTAGTACCATTGTTGCGCCTCTAACTTAGGTTATTAAGAAATCTGTTGGTTTTAAATGGGAAGAAGAACAAAATAATGCATTTCTAAATCTTAAAAATAAATTGTGTTCTACATATGTTTTGTCACTTCCAGATTTTAACAAAACATTTGAAATAGAATGTGATGCATCCGGTATATGTATAGGTGCTGTTTTGATGCAGGAAGGGAGACCAATTGTCTATTTCAGTGAGAAATTGAATGGGGCAGCTCTAAAATACCCAACTTATGACAAGGAACTTTATGCACTTGTGATGCTTTAGAGAATTGACAACACTACCTTTGGCCGAAACAATTTGTGATTCACATTGATCATCAATCCTTAAAGCATATAAAGGGTTAAAGTAAGCTGAACAAGAGGTATGCCAAATGGATGAAATTCATTGAGCCTTTTCCATATGTAATCAAATACAAGAAAGGTAGGGAAAATATTGTTGCTGATGCCTTATCAAGAATGTATGCTCTACTTACTTCTCTTGATGCAAAGTTAATTGGCTTTAAATATGTAAAGAAATTGTATGAACATCACTCTGACTTTGCACAAATTTTATTGCATGTGAAAAGGGGGTATTCAAGAATTTTCATAGAGTTGACAATTACTTGTTCAAAGAAAACAAATTATGTGTACCACAATCTTCTATGTGAGAGTTGCTTGTGAGGGAGGCCCATGGAGAGGATTAATGGGACATTTCGGGGTGAAAAGAACTTCAGACATTCTGCATGAACATTTCTTTTGGCCTAAGATGAAGCATGATGTTGAGAAAATTTGTAATAGAGGCGTTGCCTGTAAGAAAGCTAAATCAAAAGTTTTGCCACATGGATTGTACACACCCTTACCAGTACCTAATGAAATTTGGGTAGAATTATCTATGGATTTTGTTTTGGGGTTGCCTAGGTCAAAAAAGGGAAAAGATTCAAGTTATGTGGTAGTCGATAGGTTTTCAAAAATGACACATTTTATTCCTTGTCACAAAACTGATGATGTTGTTCATGTTGCAGAATTATTTTTCAAAGAAATTGTGCGACTTCATGGAGTGTCAAGAAGTATTGTATCTAATAGGGATACAAGATTTCTTAGTCATTTTTTAAAGGTGTTGTGGGGCAAACTTGGAACAAAGTTACTGTTTCTCACTTCACATCACCCACAAACTGATGGTCAGACCGAAGTTGTCAATAGAACATTATCTCAGTTGCTTAGGACCATTGGTCAAAAGAATTTGAAAATTTGGGAAGATTGCTTATCATATGTTGAATTTTCTTATAATAGAACTGTGCTCTCATATTCGAATATTTCTCCTTTTGAAGTAGTGTATTTTAATCCGTTAACACCGATGGATTTGATACCTTTACTTATTGATGAACGAGTCAGCCTTGATGGGAAAAAAGAAAGTTGAGATGGTGAAGAAACTACACGAACAAGTTAAGTAGCAAATTGAAAAGAAAAATAAGCAATATGCATCTCATGCCAACAAAGGAAGGAAGCGAGTCGTTTTTGAACCAGGAGATTGGGTTTGGGTGCACATGAGAAAAGAAAGATTTATAGCCTAAAGATAATCCAAATTGGCTCCTAGGAGAGATGGACCATTTCAAGTCATTCAAAGAATAAATGACAATGCTTACAAAATTGACCTCCTAGGTAAGTATAGTGTTAGTGATACTTTTAATGTTGCTGATTTATCTCCTTATGATACAAGTGAAGATTCGAGGTCGAATCCTTTTAAGGAGAGAGGGGATGATAAGAGCCAAGAGCTGAAGTTTAACCAACCTCAAGCACCTACACAAATAACAAATCCAAAGGATGTTTTACAAATTCCAAGTGGACCAATCACCAGGTCAAGAGCCCAAAAACTAAAAGAGGTATTGATTGGACTGTTCAAGACATTTTGACTGTGAAAACAAAGTATAAGATTGAATTTAAGCCTAATCACGTTCTTAATTTGATATGGGCTGATGAAGGAATTGAATGAAGGATATTTGGGCCAAAAACAAGTCAATTGAAGTGAAGGGCCCATAGAAAATGCATCACCAGATTTAATTTAAGTGTAAATGGGTTATTTTGGGCTAAGATTAAATTCTGAAGAGTCAACCATTATTCTGGACAAATTTTAAATTTTGTTTTGATGTATTTTGATTAATTTTCCATATAACTTAGAGTAGTCAAGCTTAGTAAATTATGTGTTTTTCGTATTTCCATTTTATGTAATTAATTAGTCATATGAAAGTGTGCCAAAATGTTGCTCTTGCATTAAATTTGGAGGCTTTTGGGCTAATGAGGAGTCAGGTCAACGTTTAGAAGCTAACAAAAGTCTATTTAAGTCAGAAATCATATGTAAACAAAAAGTTGAATTTGAAATACGAATTTTATTATGAAAATTTCAGAAGTGAAAGTTTCTCTCTTGAGTTCTTCATTGAACTTATCAAAGGGCTGATCAACCTTGTGGCGTTTCTTCATACTTTAGGGTCTTTGCTGTGTTTTACAATGCAAGGATTCTGAGTAGATAATTCTAAATCTGAATACTTAGAGATCTTTGGGCATTCAAATACTTTTTGTTGTGGGTTCTAGAGTTTATTCCTAATCGGGTTCACATAGTTTAACTTGTGATTGAAGTTTTGTATTGTTTAAATATATTGCATTAGGTTTTTAGGATTTTGATGATTTTTTTTTTATTTCTTTTAGCTTTACTTGGAGTGTAAATAGTTTTATGCTACGGAAATTCATTTTTAGTTATATGATTTACTGGTTTAAATATAATTGTTGTTGTTGAATTGATTATTTGTGTTTAGAAATTGAATTCAATGAATATGAATATTTATGTTGATTTTGAGTTCGATAATAGTTTGAGGGGTTAAATTGAATATTATTTGCTAAATTAGGCAAACTTTGTTTTTATTGTTTAAAATTTTATTTTTAACTTCGTTTTGATCGATTTGCGAAATTTGATGTCTCTACCTAATCTAACTTGAGCATTGGGTTGTCATTTGAGTGATACGTAAGCAAATGGTTTCAACCTTGAGCATAGAGATGTATCACTTAAGTGATCTTAGACGGTTTAGTGGCCACTTAAAGACTTGAATTACCATTTGAATGCTTAAACTATAACTCTCTTTGCTTAACTTAGAAACCAAAACTTGAGTGAGAGAGAGACAATAACATCCTTTCTTATCTTGAAATTCATCACTTAAGCAATGATTAATTGTTCAAGCAAGGAATGATCGCTTAAGTTTTGGAGCTCTATTTATTTAGGGGAAATATCTATTTTATTTTTGTAAATAACATAAATGTGTATCATTCAAACATTGATTTGAGACTCAATACAACTCGTTGCTCAACCAATACCTCACAACTTGAAAAGAGACTCTAAAAAGATATTTTTAATGTATTCTATTGTGAGTCACTTAAGTAATAAAATTTCATTCAAGTTATATTTTTAGATTCTAATACATTATTTAACTCAATTATTCAAAGAAATAAAGTAATATTATGGTTTAAAGTGTGGTATATTGATTGAAATATTATTGGAATGATTATGAATAATACATATGACTTTAGTTGAAGTTAAATACCTAGAATGATATATGTACATCATTGTTTAAATGTATGTATTAAATACAAACACTTATATTTAATATATATATATATATATATATATATATATATATATATATATATGTTATACACCTCGAATGCATGTATGTGTCCAGGAGGTAATTAGATGGTTTAAACTTACCTTAACCCATACAATCAAGAATCAAGATTTGTATACTAAAAGTGTTTAAAAGTGTTTAAAATGGTTAGATTTCAAATTCTGATAAGATTACGAGTGTTTTGAAATATGTCAGTTTAACTTTCTGTTCTATATTCATTTAATATATGTTGATTTATTGTTAAAGCATATAATTAGATAGTGAAATATGTTTTTATTATATGTCCTATGCATACGACTTCTTATAAGGTTGATTAGTGAATAATTAGCTTCTATTTGATAGTTTGCTTTTCTTCTTATGGATTTTAAAAGTTAAAATAATTATAGTTCGTATATATAAGTTGATAAGACTACAAGACCAGGATATCAACCTAAACAGAATTAGCAATTTCTTTGAGATATTTATGTCATTGGATAAATGTATATACCTTTTCGGAAAAATCAGAAGTTTTGTAAACCTTCTCTTGAATAATATAATATCATATTATGATATTTGTGTTATAGTTTACATCTAAAACAATAAAGAAAAAATGACATCTCACTTTAATTTTAAAATATACATTCACTTCCTTTCCTTTATGTAATTCACAAAGTAAACCTGTGTTTATTATTTTATTTATATTTATAATTTTATTCAAATTGTATGTCCATATAATAAGTTAATAAATTTAATAATATTTTTTATTAATGATTTATTTTTATGTTTATAAGAAAATTTATAATTTAATAATAGTACAGTTTTTATGATATTTTTAATATATGATAATTAAACCATTTGATTTTTTTTATATAAAATTTCATTAATTTTATATTATATAATTTTCATTAAATTTTATCACTTTAAAATAAAATCATCAAAGTAAATACCATTCCATTAAAAAATATAAAAAAAAGTAATATAAAAGTGATATATATCTGTCTAGAAACTAAAAGAAACGTAAAAATCATTTTATTAATACATATCATTTAAGATTTTCATTTTCGTTCTTTACTCTTATATTGTATTAACTAATTCTGATATGAATAACCTTTTTTTATGTGATTAAAATGAATAAATTCCCTATATACTATGATCGGATAATAATGTAAAATTTAAATTTACACTCCGCCTATGTACTGTATTTGTTTACTCATGAAACATACTAAATGAAAAGTAAGACATTAAATAAAAAAGTGAATTAAGAATATATATTAAAGAAGGTGAAATACAATGTGTTGCTATTGCTAGTATTTGCACTATTCTCCGAAAAATAAGCATCCAATATCCATAATCTAACTTCTCCATTCCTCAATTTCTCACCTACCACATCAAAAAATTTGTACTCTTACATTCATTAACACATTCTCTTTCCCTGCCAAAAAATAAAAATAAAAATGAAAGTATTATTATCCTTTTTCTTTCACTGGACAAGAAAAACTACTGTATTACTCTATAGTTTAATGTTTAGATTAGATGAACAGTTTACTTCTCTGTCTCTGTTTTATATATATATATATATATATATATATATATATATATATATATATATATATATCACTGTCAATGGATCAAATATAATATTATAGTTTGTTGGTATATTCGTATGTTTTAAAAAATAATGATAACTATTTTGACTCCTATCATATTAGAAGGGCTATATTAATAATCATTCATGTATTTGTGTCTCCAATGTCTACATAATTAGCTACGGTTAAGTATTACTCATTTCAATTTGTATGAACTCAGAAAAAGTAGTAGTTGCAGTAGGTATCACATGTGGGAGCATATGGGTGGCAAGTGTTATATAAAAACAGCATGAGCATGCATCATTGACTTTAAATATGGGTTTATGTTTCACATAATTTTGGTCCTTAAAAAATCCAAATGACATCAGAGTTAGATTAATTTTAAATGAGCTAATAACTTTAAAAGGCATCAAAAGGCTGCATTTGATAAGCTACCAAGGAAGCTAAAGGATAATGATGCATAGAAAATTAGAGAGGGAAGGTTTCTTTGTGAAGGATTCTCATTGAAAATCTAATACCCCATGAGTAGTTGAAGCATCTAACATCAATCATCTCCTTGTAGATGTCTCACAATCTTATCTTTTTTCAAAATTAAAAAGATATTTTTCATCAAAGGAACACAAGGGCACTTTAACTCTTCTTGTTTATCCTTTTTTTTTTTTTTCCATTTTTGCTTAGAAAATTCTACACCAATATTTGGGAGGTTACATTTTCTGTTAGATTTAAACTTTTATAGCTATTATTCATACCACACTATTCAAATAAGCACCACCATTACCATTCTATTCAAATTGATGAATTTAAGCACCTTTTGCAATCTAAGCTAAAGGATGCAATTATTGCTAACATGATTGAGGATTTCTTATGGTGATTTGGGATAAATGCTAACCCAAAACTTGGATCTTGGAAAGATTTTCCATGATAAACATTACCATGTTGGATTGCTAATTTCTTTCATAAAATAAACTTGTGTCTTTTTCCCCATATCTTCATTCTTGTCTAGCGTGAGATCCATTGCAAACTTCTAGTGGCATGCAATATTTAATTATTTCAAATTTCATTTCCCAATTGAAAAACCAAAAAAAAAAAAAAAAGGAAAAAACAGTTGGAGGATTAACTCAAACTGAATAGTTGTTTTAGGTTAGCTAATTGTCTCCTCAATCAATTAAGAAAGAACAGACAAGGACAATGTCACACATATCAAAACCTTGGAATTGGTTGAAATATGGTGAAGAAGAATCTATGAATAAAACATGTTAGAGGGGAACAAAATGTCCTTGGTGACGTGGGAAGAGGGGTTCAACTTACAACAAACGCAGCACGCACGATAAGATATATGCATTTTTGTGAATCTTTAATATATTATTATCAACATTATTGTTGTAATGTGTAGCCACATAGGTGAGAGTGACCACATTAGTGCCAAGCATGGTTCTAATGATCTCTTTGTTTATAGGTGCATTTCATGGATGATTTTGCAGCCTCCATGTGGCAGCCATTCATGCATTCACTACCATACTTTCAACTGTTTGACTTAGCAAAATGTGGGGAAGAATGAGGACAAGGACTTGGTATTAAGTATTAACTAATAACTACTCTTTTTCTTATTTCCCTTTTTCCACTGTTGGTTTTATCTATGTTCTAGCCCTTGAGATGCTGTACCAAATTGGGCGTTGACCTAAAGCCATGGTTTTGTGACCGTTTCAAGATATGGGAAAGTAATATTAATGCAAAAGTTTTATGCTTTTCAAGTTTTTATTTTGGTTTAAAAAGTTATTATCTAAATCAACAAAATAGCTTGATAATTCCAGTGAAACTCTAATTTGATTAAAGAATAACACCACCAGTAGTTGTGAAGTAGTATGTAATATTATATAGTAATTAGTATTTTTGGTCTACAAAAGTTGAAGGAATTTCACATATATACTTGAGAAATAGAATTGTGTTGTGTAGGTTATGAGAAAATTCTAGAACTAAATAAAATTGTTGGCTTTAGACACATTTGTTCAAACTCAGGCTTGACTCTTTCAGTAATGGAATGCCCAGAAAAGACATAGGGGCGGTTGAAAAGTAAAGGGTGATATATTGAATTTGAAGAGGATACCCTGTCTGCATCATGTAAAATTTTAAATATACTTTCAAAAAGTTAAACAATTAACAAATTCCAAGATGTGCATGTTATATATTAATCCCACTTGCTTGCTGAAAAGTTAGGCACCTTTTTCATTCATATGTTGGTGTGTGTGTATATAAATATATATATTCTCACAGCTTGCAAACAACAACATGAAAATTAAGCCATAGCTAGCTTTCCATAAACATTGTGAGCTAAACAATTTCTGCTCCTCTTGTCTTATTTCTTGATACATCTTCATCACAAGTTCTACCACTCAAGTACCATTTTGTCTGATAACATTTGTGATGGAAATTCAATTCCAACAACCGAACCTGCAGCATCAGAAATCAGGCATTGCAATCACCAAAGGAGGGAAGTTGAAAGGGAGAAGCAGAAGCAACAACACCAACAAATTTGTTGGGGTGAGACAAAGGCCTTCAGGGAGATGGGTGGCTGAGATCAAAGACACAACTCAGAAGATAAGAATGTGGCTTGGCACATTTGAGACAGCTGAGGAAGCAGCCAGAGCCTATGATGAAGCTGCATGCCTTCTTCGTGGATCCAACACTCGCACCAACTTCATCACTCATGTGTCCTTGGATTCCCCTCTTGCTTCTAGAATTCGGAATCTTCTTAACAACAAAAAGGGGATTAAAAAGCAGGAAGATGCTAATGCTAATAATGCACCAGCTCCAAGAGTAAGCAGCACTAGCACTGCTAGTAATAGTACTACTACTACTAGGGGTACTACTACTAGTAGTACTAATAGTACTAATAGTAATTCAAACAATGGCAATGGCAACAATGACAAGTCTCTTTCTATAGTGACACCTCAAAGTTCAAATCTGTTTGATGATGCTTATAAGCCAGATTTGAGCAATTGCAGAGAGGAGTTTGGTTCAAGTCATCAATCCAATGCTTCATGGGGTTTTGGACCTGTCTTTGATCGTTTTCCTATTTCTCAAATATTGGATATACCAAAGATTGATGATTGCCTCACTGATGCAGCTGACTTGGAGCTTTCTGAATTTGAAAGAATGAAAGTTGAAAGACAAATATCAGCTTCACTCTATGCAATTAATGGGGTGCAAGAGTACATGGAAACTGTTCAGGACTCCAGTGAAACTCTCTGGGATCTTCCACCCTTATGCTCATTGTTCTGTTAAACTTGAAGGTCTAAAAGATCCTGCAATTGTTCCATCTCAATGTCATTAGCCTTGTTCATGTTAATTTATTGAAAACTTGAGGGAGGAGTGTGGGATCTAAGCATTGATTGAAATATTACAATAACATTGGTGAGATATAATTTTGTTTTCTTAATGTCAGCAGGAAGATGAATTAGTTGCATTAGCTGCTTGTGAAAGCTCTTTTTCAATTATTATTGTGTAAAAAGTTTAAGCCTTTGAGTTATTCTTTTCACATCCTAAATGTCAAAACTAAATCTTCAAGTCTTCTATCAAAGTCTCCTTTCTAGGAACATGCAGTGTAAAAACCTAGACTTTGGAGGGAAAAGTAAGTAAATTGGAATCTTGGATCTTAGACCAAATCAAAAGGACTATTCACGTTGATTTACATGGATAAACAGTAGAATCACTTTACTTTCCTCTATACTTGAAAGGGACAAGTACTATGTTTGCTTTGTTAGTAATTCAAGGAAAATATGCTTCCGAATCTTCTCAGATTTTGGTCCAATTGCTTTTGCATTACTCATGCCTTTTGGTCATTTGCTTTGGCTATGATTATTCACCCCAATCAATTATAGATACATAATTTGTCTCATTCTCTTGTCCCAAACATTAGCGGGGGAACCATCACAGAAATGATTTAACTTTGGAAACTTTATTTTATAACTTTGGAGATTAAGTGATAGGATTGAAATTACATTACACATCACATCCAAGGATAAGGTAACATCTTGCTTGGTCATGCAGCCCCAGAAAGTACTCTACTCTACTCTAATTTCTTAATCCTTATCCTCTCTTCTCTTCCATTTGGCTCGTGAAGACTGCATTGAGACTTAACTATCAAGAATAACACTCTAAAACGACCAACTAGATATTACCAATTGCTAAACTCTGAACTAAGGGAAAAAGCTAGACACTAGTTTGTTTGTATCTAAGAGTATTTTCTGTTGGTCTAATGAGTTGCAAGAAGAGACAAACTCCATGGCATGTAATTGGAATAAAACAGATATGAAAAATTCTAGACCAAAACTCGTCAGCATAAGAGACTAGCAAAGAATAAAGAACCAATCTTATAGGCATGCTTACAAGGAATAGTTCAGAAAATATTTTGAAAACGAAAAGGAATAAAAATATTTATTGATAAGGATAGGCTTGTGACATAGTTCTTTTGTTGAAGATGTCAAGTTTGATTGATATATGACACTACAGAACATGAGTGGAGACAAATCACGTCTGAACCTGGTGATCATAGCTATGGTCACAGTCTCTTAAGTGAAAAAGAATAGCTTGTGCGGAGCCTACAAAGCCATAGTAACTTGTTCAATAACAAAAGCTTGTTTCATTCTCTGTAACATCACTATTATAATATTCATGGCATGGTGGACTACAACTTACAAGTCTTCCACTATCGTTCAATGCAGATGGTAGGAACTTTTTTTCATCACATTTCTTATTTTTCTCTTTTCGTCTTTTAAAATGAAATAAATAAAAATGTTTTTATGCTATACGAGGTAGGCATGTTCTACTATTGATTTAAGATACAAACTTAAATCCTCCATTTCTGCTAAGGCCTTCAAATTTGAAATTAATATACCTGATCTTTCTATGTACGAAGATCATAGAACAATATTTTCCACAAATGTTGTATATCATTGAAGTGTAGAAGTCGAACCACAGATCTTGAAATTGTTTCCTTCCTCAAACAGATGGTTTTGCAATACAGAATTTCTCCATATCAAGATAGTTTGTTTCTGGATTTAGTGTGAGAGGTTGTGATTGGTGGAGTAAATACGAATGTAGGAAATGAATGATATTGCATCATTTATTGCGCCAAATGCACTACCCTTTTTCACTTCTCCATTTTCTCACTAGTCAATTATCATAAATTTGGGAAGAGAGACAAATCACACCAAGTTGGAGTGACCACACATCATAGAGCTCAAAGAACAAGAGATCACTTCCACTGAAATAACTCATTGTATTAATAGAATTGATAAAAGATGCTTAATGATTACAAAATATTCTTATTTATACTAGTGTTGTTATGTTTCTAACTAACTGACTGTAGGAGAAAATCTCAACCACTGATAATGGTGTTCCATGTGATACTTATAACACACATCTCGTAAAAAGGCTAAGCAAAAGTAAGTTACATGCAACATGTTGACAGCCTTCTGTGGTTCTGCAGCACATAAGTGGTGGTTTAGTATTGGAAATACAGTGGCTAGTTTAGATGACAATCACCATTTGAAAGTTTGGATACATTATTATAGTTTACCAGTAAACTCTGATCCAAAAACCTTCCACCGACATAAGACACTATAAGGCCAATTTATAAGCATCTGATCTATTTTAAATAGTGGAAATTGCATTACTTTTACTGAAACATACAAGTAATTCAGAATGACAAATACGCCGCTGCTGCTCGTGAGGAAAACAATTGTCTCACTCAACACTTCAATATGAACCAATAGTAAGAACAGAGCTAGTACAAAACAGAATGATGCTTAAAAAACAGTGAACAAGGACAGAAAGTAGATAGTGATGATGAAGATTTCAATAACCATCCTCAGCTTCTCCCTCTTCACCTTCTGCTCCAACCTCTTCATAGTCCTTTTCAAGAGCAGCAAGATCTTCCCGGGCTTCAGAGAACTCACCTTCTTCCATTCCTTCACCCACATACCAGTGGACAAATGCCCTCTTAGCATACATGAGGTCAAATTTGTAATCAATGCGCGAGAAAACCTCTGCAACAGCTGTGTTGTTGCTTATCATGCAAACCGCTCGCTGCACCTTGGCAAGATCACCTCCTGGTACCACTGTTGGAGGCTGGTAGTTGATACCACACTTGAAACCAGTAGGGCACCTGAAATTTGCCACCAAAATCACCCATAAGATTTTTGTTTCAAGAAAAATGAAAAACTCCAAAGAACACGTTCTAAACAATCTCATAATATTGCATTCCAAGGAAGTTTAATTACCAGTCAACAAACTGAACTGTTCTCTTTGCCTTGATATTTGAAACAGATGCATTTACATCTTTGGGAACAACGTCCCCACGATACATGAGGCAGCATGCCATGTACTTGCCATGTCTGGGATCACACTTAGCCATCATACTTGATGGCTCAAAAACAGCACTGGTGATCTCAGGAACAGATAGCTGCTCATGGTAGGCCTTTGCGGCAGATATTACAGGGGCATAAGATGAAAGCATGAAATGAATACGGGGATATGGCACAAGATTAGTCTGGAACTCAGTAATGTCCACGTTAATTGCACCATCAAATCTCAAGGAAGTGGTCAAGGAAGAGATAATTTGAGATATTAGACGGTTCAAGTTAGTGTAAGTTGGCCTTTCTATATCTAATGATTTTCTGCAGATATCATATATTGCTTCATTGTCCAAGAGCACAACCACATCTGTGTGCTCAAGAAGAGAATGTGTGGAAAGGACACTGTTGTAAGGTTCAACAACTGCAGTAGATACCTGTATGATAAACAGTACTATCATGAGGATATTCCACAAGGATAAGCAACAATAATATACCAAAAGCAATTAATAAGCAAACCCTAAAACACGAGTTAACAAATACAAGAAATCCCGAGTAAATCTAGAACAACAAATGAGAAAGTATCTGTATCTCTAGTAAATAAGCTTACTGCGTAGTTTCCTTTTTGACATTGTTACATTGCATCTTAGAGTATTAAAAAATATAATAGGGAACATTCTTCTACATTTTACTGAATTTGTTTCCAATTGAATTTGGTTAGTTAGGATAGAAATATGTTCGGTACAAGAATACTGTCCTGAATCACAGACTAGAAATCAGAAGAAAAATGATGTTAACAAATTTTTTATCTTGCTCATGCTGCACAAACAGATAACTTTACTTCTGTTTTTTTTTCTAACGATTTAGAGAAAATACCTGAGGAGAAGGATAGATGGTGAAACCAAGTTTAGATTTCTTTCCATAATCCACAGACAAGCGTTCCAACATTAATGATCCCAAACCAGAACCAGTACCACCACCAACCGCATTAAAAACCAAGAATCCTTGCAGTCCAGTGCAATTGTCTGCCAATTTTCTGATACGATCAAGGCATAGTTCAACAATTTCTCTTCCAACTGCAGCACAGGTACTCAATAAGTTGCATTGTCCAGCTAAACAAGGAAGTGAATAACCGATTTTGACCTGCATCAGAATTTGACTTACCAGTGTAGTGCCCCCTTGCAAAGTTATTGGCAGCATCTTCCTTGCCTGAGATTAATTGTTCAGGGTGAAATAGTTGTCTGTAAGCACCACTTCTTACTTCATCAATAACACTAGGTTCCAGATCAACAAATAAAGCCCTTGGAACATGCTTGCCAGATCCAGTCTCGCTGAAGAAGGTGTTGAAAGCATCATGTGCGATGCCAACTGAGGTATCACTGCAAGAAGATAGATATGACAATTATGTGTACCAATGAAGATGGAAAAATAGTTAGAATGGATTCATCAAAACAAAATCAAGTTTTAGTTTCAGGGTAGTGAAAAATTAGAAGCTTAGAAAGTGCAAAAATTCAATCAATATGAATTTGGCCTCCAAATGGTTTTATGCTCTAACACACCCACCAAGACCTCACAGTATAATGAACCTTTTATATGTGGGAAGGATTCTCGTATTCAGAAAAGGCAGTGCTGCATGTATTCTTTTCCTTGTCTCAGTTATAATCGTAATATAAACTGAATGATTTATGCATATTATGTGCTACTATATAGACATGACCATAAAAATGGAGGAAACTTAATAAAGAAATAAACATCACATGATCAAGCTTAACATTATGATTTAAACCACATCTAACAAAAGACCCTCTATAAAAACAATAAAAAGGGTAAACTACCAAAATAAGAACTTTCGAAAATATGTGAAGTTTAAGGATTCATCTAACTGATCAAGGACAAGTTGAAAATAGATCAAATTAAGCTTTCTAATATTCAAGGCAACAAGTGAGTGAATAAGTACACCATAGTCAAAAGACCTAAAGAATCAACACTTTCGTGAAGATACAACCTACCCTATACAGAATTCATATAAACAACACATCAAACAGCAATGATCATAGAAAGCAGGGTACCTAGGCATCGTGCCATCAGGGTTAATTCCATGCTCAAGGCAATACAACTCCCAACATGAATTTCCCACCTGAATTCCAGCTTGTCCAATATGAATGCTAATGATCTCTCTCATCTTCTGTATGTCAGTTTCTCTGTGTGTTGCAAACAAAAATCACAGGGAGGAGCAAACTGCAAGTAAAGTAAAGAAGATTCTTTGATATTTGTTTTATCTTTTTGGAGTTAGCATAGCTCTACTCATAAACACATGTGAAGGGTGGAGGAAAAAGTCAAGTGGTTAGAAATTGTAATAATTGATGAATATCTTAAATTATTGGAGTGAGTTTTAGTAATAATGAAAGAAGGGGACCTTCATTTGGAGATAAAAATACCTGCTCAGTGGGGGTTGAAGGGGTCCATGTTTTGATCAGTTTTCCAACTTATCTGAGGGGACACAAGTCCTTGTCTTCTTTGCTGTTATTTCATATAGGTTCAAAGCAGGCATCACATGTACTGCAGAAAATAAAAGCTTTTACTTTGAACTACATAAAAATTATAATTGTTATATTTTAAAACAGTTATTATAAATTTAATAAATCTAATACTAATCTGACAGTGTAAATATATTTTCAATATTTATTATTTAAACTACAACTTATAAAGAATAGTAACATCTCATTGATATAAATAGTTATTATATTTGAATCTTTTAAATAATTATTACATAATTCAATTGTTTTACAAAATATATTTTTTATCGGTCTAATATATATATATATATATATATATATATTCTGAAAATATCTATATTTGTTATGCAGTATCCGTCTCTTATTTGTGACACATCTTTTTCCATTGGGGCTGGCTGGTACATATACACAGCTGTTGACGTTGCTCTTCCATGTTTCTATTAGTAATTGAGTCAGATATTTTTTTGTATAATGAAGAGATATTTTATTACAAGCACCACGTGTTGGATGATGATAATAATTGAGTGATAGTTAAAATTATTAGATATTATATGATCAGAAAAATATAACTAAACAGGACCTTACTTATGTTTGTGATGATTGGTTGATTACTGTGCTTTTTTATGTGTTTAGTGGTAACTAGTCATTTAATGAAGATTTAATTTTTACACCATGTTTGTGCATTAGTTATGGTATGGGACAAGAGGGGTCCATAGTACAGTCACAGTTCCCACCAAAATCAGTGTTATAGCAGAATATTAATCATAGGAAAATCTACAGATATCTGAGAATGTTCAGTAGAAAGACTAAGCAAAACTAATAAAGAAGCTCTCTATCCATGCAATTATGTACTTTTATGTGGGCTAGCTTACTTTGTGTTGAACATTGTGCAGACTAGAACTCTTTATGATTGGTTGATTTGGTACAGTCAGTTGCAACTTCAATTATCAGTATTCACTGCTAGATATTTGAAGCATGAAAGGATGAATCAAGCTTTCATCCTCCATGTACCTAGGTAGAAGAGGAGCAGCAAGAATTTAGTGGTTGAATTTAATTTTGTTATATAAGTTCAAACAAATGTATATTTTTCTATCTCATTAGGGATACAAAAAGGACACAGGAGTCCCACTTTATTAAATGCATTTGATATGCTGATTGAAGGTTTTGGAAATTAGCACTCATATACCTTTTGACTAGTGGTTAGACATTTATGTTTGATAAACATGTGTTGGAAATGCAATGCAAGGGAGAGAAATATTGAAAAAATCTTTACCCTATGAGTTAATTATATAAGTAAATTTGATATCATGCTTAGTACAAAATTTTAAAATATTAGGTTTATCAATTTTTATCATTTGTACAAGGCTTAATTATCCATTTTCACTTATTATAGAATTTTATCCTCATATTTAAACTCCAACCATATGTACTGATGGTTGGTAATAAATTTTTAATGTTTATGATCAATAATTTAATAAAACTTCAGCAACTCTTTAAGGAAGTAAATTTCTTTGGTTTAGAGAAGTAATTTCTTGGTCCTTTCCATGAATTGTATTTTTCTTATGCATATTTTTTTAATGGATCATAATTTAATTGTCATTACTATAAGATATACATTTTGCATAGGTTAGGAAAGATGGTATGTATCACTTATTCATCTTATGTAGATCTAGACTATGTAAAATATTTTTTTATTCTGCATTTATTAGACTATAAAGTCTTGTTCACCACCAACCACTCAAACTTAAATCAGCATCACCCCTACAACCAAATTAACCAACCCAAACCCACCAGTACTACACCAAGAATTAGCCTCCCACCAGTGACCACTTGCAACGCCTATAAGTCCATTACTCCTAACACCTACAACCCAACACCACTACTGATAGCTAAACTCTTCATATTCATACAAATTAGTCTCCTGCCCTGATGTGAGCATAAAAAGAACAAACAAATGAAGAAGAATACAACAATCAGTAAGGAAGAATTAGTAAAAGGATGACAAAGGAGCTTAAAAAATATTAGAAATAATTGTCTTTTCAATATAGAAAATCCTTGTTTCTATAATAAAAGAAATAAACAATGTTCTTCCTTTAAAATTTATACAATTTATAACCTTGTTTGGTTCTTAAAATAGGATAAATAGATAAGATGTTTGCTTATTAGAATAGACTAAGTCATGTTTCTAAACAACTCAGTCAAAGGTAAGAAACAAAAATACCTTTAGCTTGTATGGTAGATCCATTTCTTAACACCTTTGTCATATATAGAGGTTTGAGCTTATTTGTAATTTATTTAAATCAATATAAAATAGAACATATTTCTTTAACAATATTTTATTATTGTATGTTTAATTTTTGTCATATATAGAGGTTTGGGCTTTGTAATTTATTTAAATCAATATAAAATGGAACATATTTCTTTAACAATATTTTATTATTGTATGCTTAATTTGATGTTGTCTTATGAAGATATTCCAAAGAAAAAGTTGTCGTGATAAATTGAGTACTACATAAATAAATCTTAGATAAAAGACATCCATGATAAATCATTGACACAAAGACATAATATATAATATATGCAAGCTCCAACAATCCTTTACAAGATATCTATATATAAAGGTATTTTCATGCAAAAAATTCTAGCAAAAATCTAAGCAAGTTTATGTAAATTTATTATTCTATATGCAAAAGTATTTGTAAAGCTTTTTATTGCAAGATCAATAGATCGTCTACTTGATGATGCATAAAGTGACCTTTGTAAAACTTTCACTTCATGAAGTATTTATCTCTCTAACAAGGAGTTTTGATGGATCATATCCTTTTTATTGAGAACTTTCCTTACAATACTTTTACAAACAACATTTTTGTTGTAAGCCAGGAATAACAGATGTAGAATATTTGGAAAAGTTAGAAGTGACCAAGTGTTAAAGAATATTTGTGTTTTATCTCAAAGAGAGATAAATTGATAGTCAAGAATGACTTTGTCTATTTGATGTAAGACAAAAAGTTGTAACTTATAATACTTTTAGTCACTATTTATTAGTGAAATCTCTTATAGCTTGTAAAAGAACACTTGGCATAGTATATGTTGGGGTGAACTAGTATAAGAACTTTAAGTGTTGCACTATGTCAGTTGTTAGTCTTGTACCAACTCTTGATTGTTTTACCAAAGTGTCTTGTGAAAACGAACTATTCTCTAACTATTAGAATATCACACTAGAAATTGTAATAATTGTATTATTAAAAATATTTTTTTCAAATAAATTTTATAAGCTTTATTCAACTTTCCCTTTTACTGTTAACTTGTTATCTTAGTTTGTATTAAAGCTAACATCTTAGGATTAGTTCTTTGCATAATAAAAGTATTAGAACAAAGTTAAACAAAGTCTATATTTGATTTTGGTTATATGCTTACCAACAAAGTATAAAATATGATTTTAAACAAAGTATAAGTGTAACATCTTGATAGCAAGTGCTTCATATAGTCGAACAGACACATAACATTTTTCTTATACAACTTCACTTGATAAACTTTTGTTTGGACAAATGATAAGTACACATAGTTTGAAGCATTTCATGGTATACATCAAATATTTATAAATGCTTATGCTATGTTTGTAGAGAATGTTTGTCTCTTTGTTTTTTTACAAGAGAATCTCACAAAGAAGTGTCTATATCAAATATTACTTGAAGAATGTGCCTAAAGTTGCTCTGTACAAATAACTTTTTTGAAAAGGTGGTTTGTCAATCTTGTGCAAACAATTACCCTTGTTAGGTATTATGCTTTACTCAAGTTTGGGGAAAAGCTATTTCACCTAGGCTTGATAAGTCATGTTGTGTATCAAACAATTGCTTAAAGAAGATATACATATTTAATGTTGCATGAAAAACATTTAAAACATTTTCAATCGTGAATGTGGACATATGCAAAACAAAGAAGAAGAACTTCACAAAACCTCACAATGTCTATTTTCTTCTCAACATCTATGTATAGAACATCTTTTGAAAATGAAAGCTTGAAAAAAACATGACGAAGAGAACAATAACAAAACTTTTGTAATCTCTAGTAATCCTTAAGCTTTACTTTGTGACCAAGAATATTATTTATTGTGCTCGTTAACAACCTAGAAGAGTATTCTTAATCTTCTATTAGGCTTAAGACATTACCCTATTTAGTTAGCAAACTTGTGATCATTTAGATCACACCCTTTGTATAAACTTAATGTTTAGCTACGTGTGGTTGGGTTCAAAAAATACTCAATGTTTAGCCAAGAGTGACTCAGTCCAATAATACTCAGTGTTTAGTCAAGAGTGGTTGTGTGTTTAAATAATACTCAATATTTAGTCAAGAGTAACTGTGGTCTAAATAATACTATGTGTTTAACCAAGACTGGCTAGAGTTTAAAGAATATTCATTCTGTATCTTGCAGTGCTAGCTGCCAATGCAACTTGATTATGTTGATAAAGAACTAGACACAATCTGAATTTTCATACGAATAATAAAAATACCTAATTTAAATATATATCTATCCTTTTCTATTTGAATTTCATATTATTAATCTGCAACTAACCAAAGAAGGAGAGTTTTGCTAAAACGAATTTTGAAAATTATTTTTGGCAATACATCTGATGAGTCATTATTTTTCCCTTATTTACTTGTCTTTTCTATACCTATTTTGATTAGTGTTTTATGCTTAATTGCCTATTATTTTCTCAGTTTCACTGTTTGGGCTTCATTTACCAGAGATTCGTACTTTTATTTAATTCAGATTTTCTGAGCTAATTTTATTATTATTTTCAGGACAACTTTGGAATTTTATTGGACTTGGAAATTAACTCTGGAATTGAAGAGGAACTGCCACACTATCAGTTTTTATTTTTAGTTTTTATTCATTTGACCATAATTGAATAAATTTGGGCCCATTAGGTTTAGTGTTGAACACTGATTTAGGTCTAGCCGTCTGTTACCTAGGAGGAGGCGAACAGAGAAGCATATAATTCTTTATTCTCTACTTTTGGTATTCAATTCGTTTTCTCTCCCTGGAAAAATTGGTTCTGTATTTATTTTCTTTTCTCTGTAATTACGTTCTATTTTTGTTTCAAATCAATTTCATTTTCTATTTTAATTTAATTTTCTATTTTAATTTCATTTTGTGTTTAATCTTTGTTTGCTTTATTCGAGTTTAATGGAAGGCTAATTTATAAGGTTATCCTTTTGATTCAGATTGCAATGAAGCTTTAAGGTTGCTGTTGTATGATTTTTGCTCTCTTCGTCTCTTAACTCTTCATCATTTTATTTTATTTTTGTGCTTAATGCTTTTACTGGTTCATGCTTAACGTTTTAGTTAATATGAATTTTGTGTCCCTGTTCATGCTTAATGGAGTGAGTTACGAGTTGTTAGGATGAAATGAATGATGTATCTGAATGCTTAATTTGCATAAGGAAAACTTGTGTTAATTCTCGCTTAGTTAATTAATTCGGGTTGGAATTAGGGTTCAATAAGTTGAGCATGAATTTCTGTATCCTGTGATAAGCAGACTGCAATCTAATCAAGAGGGTAATTTAATTCGGTTAAGGAAATCTAATTCGGTTGTTGGTTTTTATTTTATTGAATTCAATTATTCCACAAAACCCACCTCCCTTTCTCTTTGTGTGTTTAATTCTTAGACAAGAACTAGGTCTTTGGGAGACGACCTAGGAGTCACTTCCTAGTACTACATTTAATATTGTAATTATTTGACCGGATACGGCTTCGATCAATGTCTGTCAACTTGAAGTTGCATCTGACAATCTTTATCAAACACTACTCTTGAAAACTGCTTCATAATGCATCTGCCAACTTAAAATTTTGTTTGATCTTTTTTATCGGACATTGATTTGTGAAAATTTTTCAAAAGTTTTCATTACACAATTCAACCCTCTTTTATTGTGTTTTTTTGTCTGTTTTCACAAGGAGAAGTATATCTAAATGTTGCAGTGGAAAACAAAGGAGAAACACTAAAGTGACCAACTTTGTTCAAAGGTTAGAAATTCAACTATTGGAAATAAAGAATGATATTCTTCTTCGAATCAAGCCATATAGTCAAGAATGATAAATATATTTTATTATATGAGTTAGAGAACCTTGCCTAGAATTCTATGAACAAAAGAGAAAAAATAATTATATGTGCTAAATTCAAAGGCTTAAAACGTCCTAATTTGTGCCTTATCAGAAGAAGAGTACTCAAAGGTACAAACATTCAAAGGGAGTCAATGATATGCTAGGGCACTCTTACAATCACATTTGAGGATTCCAAAGAGGTAAGGAGAAGCACATTAGCCTACTTACATGGCAATACAAGCTTTACAATATGAAAGACAACAAGGACATACAACGTATATATTCAATAGGTTTCAAATCATATTAAATGAGTTTCATTTTTTCGAGAAAACCTTGTGATCATATTGATAAGATTTGTGTATTTTACCGAGACAACGGATACTTTAGGTGATGACATTAAGAACGTCCAAAGTTTTGGATAACATGTTGCTAGAAGAACTTATGAGTATCTTGACGTTTCATGAACTAGAGCTCCAATAAAACAAATTTCTCAAGAAAGAGAAATCTCTTGCAGTCAAAGTGTAAAATAAGAGATACATTTGCACAAGGCACGAAAGGTTGAAAAAACATATTGCAAAGCTCAAAAGAAAACAAATTTACAGAAGAAAATGAGTTATTATTCATATCTAGAAAGGGCCATCATACATTGAAGAATAAAGGAGGCTTCACAAGTAGAGGGCCTAACATCAAGTAAAAAACTCACTAGATAAGAGGACCCAGGTTGTCTGCTATGAGTGTAAGAACTCTGGTCAATTAAAATCTAAGTGCCTTGAAAATGAGAAAAGTAGAGACATTTCTTAACAAAGGATGTTAAGAAGGTTCTCTTGTCTACATGGAAAAACCTAAATGAATCTAAGTCTGAAAGAGAAGGAACGAAAGAGGTTGCAAACTTCTGTCTCAAGCCAAATACTTTGTCCTCATCAAATGAGTTCAAGAGCAGGTAGATTTCTCTGACTTTCATTGTATTATTGAACCATATCATGAGCTTCTTTCCCGATCCTTGGTCCTTTCTCGAGCTTACAAGAAACCTAAAAGAAAGGTAAAATCTTTGTTTAAGCATACTTAGGTCTTAAAAAATGAGTCTATCTTTATAAATGTTTTTTCTTCTAAAAATATGGATATGGTACATAACCCTAACAAATGACTAAAGAGTACATAAATCTTAAAGGAAATTTGTGATGCTTTAAACTCAAATTTTAAAGAAAAATAGAAGGAAAATGTCTCTGTTGTTTTGAAAATAAAGGTTTTGGTATTTCCTAAGACTACACAAAATGAGACTCTAAGGAAAGTGATATCCATCACAAAAAAAGTAAGATAAGATATTAAATCTTTTATTAAGATCATCCTGTTAAGGGTATCCTCAAGCAGGTTTTGACTAATTCACACCTAGTTGGAGTGGTCGGTCATGTGTACCTTAAGGTGGGTTTTGACAAAATCACACTTAATTGGTTTGTCTGATTAAGAACGATGTAACTTATATTTTTAGCGTGAAGAATTTTTAATGTCTCAGCCTTTGTTTGCCCTCGAAGGCCAGTTAATGATCATTATCTGCATAAGTTATACTTGATTTCTAAATATTACAAAATCACTCCATGTTAGGTACTATCCTCCATTTAACTAGGAGAAATATCTAGGTATTAAAATGATAACGAATTAACTACATCATAATATGGATAATGCATTGCAAAAACTTATGCTTTTGGTAGTAATAGTTTTATGTATAAATAAGTATGAAATTATCATTTTGAGGATAAACAGAACTTGAATGATGTAGTTAAATCCCCTAGAGATTTTAACTAGAACGATAATCATTTGAAAAACGTAGATTAGACTTTAAGGAGGAAAAAAAACTTAAAATCATGCATCTTCTATAACTACCAAACAATAAGTGTCTAAGTTCTAAAAAATTAACAAAAAAGAATCTAAGTTTATGAGTATCTAAGAACAAATTAATTTTTATTGTAGATTTGCTTAAGAGCAATAAAGAAACACATTACCTAAACAGTAGGTCTCACGACACATTATGGAAGAATGATTTATGTTCTTAGACCTCAAGAAGAAGTTTGTCAATCAAGTTAGTTGGGAGGAAACAAAAAAGAAAGGATGGTAGTTATTGGTCAAATGAGTATGGATTCTTCTCCTATTAATAATATCTTTTTAATAGAGGGTTTTATTTAACAAAGACCAATGTGTATTAAAAAATGTTGACGAAATAATTATATTTTTTGTTAAGTGACAAGGCAATTTGTAAAAAATAGATCATATAAATTATCATAGCAAAAGTTTCCTTTAAGATGATCAACGAGCCTAACATAAGAAATATGGTCATGCTAGTTGCTTAATCTCAAAACTGCAAAAGTTTGATCTCGTAAGAGGATTATCCCAAATATCATTCAAAGAAGACCTTCTTTGTGAGACATGCATAAAAGCAAAAAAAATCAAAGTATCTTTTCCATTAACAACATAGTTTCTTCACAAAGACCTTTTGAATTTATGCTTATATATCTTTTTGGATGAATAAGAATGCTATCTTCTAATGGTAAAAGATACACTCTATTTCTAGATTATTTCACTATATATACACATATTTGATTTCTCAACCACAAAGATAAAGCTTTCAAGACCTTTTATAAATTATGCAAGCACGTTTAAAAATAAAAAAGATATATCTATTATTTCAATCCAAAGTAACCATGTCAGAGGGCTTGCAAATTAACACTTTCAATAGTTCTGTGAGAAAGAGGCATTAAACATGATTTTTCCACTTCATGAACACCATAAAAGTAGTAGAAAGAATAGGTCGTTGCAAGAAATATTTAGAACTATGTTTAATTCCAATTCAACTTTTAAAAACTTTTGTACCAAAGCAATAAATACAATGTTATTTGTAGAACATAATTTATATTAGACATATTCTTAAGAAAAATATTTATAAAATGTGGAGAGGTTGAGTCAAACATATTATTTCTATTTTGTTGGATCTCAGTGTTTCATTCTAAATACCAAGAATAACCTTCAAAAGTTTAACTCCAAAAGTGAGAAAGACTTGTTCATGGATACTTTGAAACTTTGAAAGCCTACATAGTTTATAACTCTAGGAAAATGATAGTAGAAGAAACTATTAATTTAATATTTAGTAAACACAAGTCTGATGATAAATTATCAGAGCTAGATGATGTTTTGCCTAATTTATAGATTGTTTGAGGCAAAAACAAAAAAGAAAAAGAGAATAAATCTCTTCGTTACCGCCAGAGGACATAAACAATGCATTTAATCCCACATTAAACGATCCATTTGAAAGGCGAGAGGTAATAAAAAAATGGTTAGATGAAAAGAGGCCATATGCTTCTTTGGAGATCTTGCTAAGCGAGTGAGAATAGGATCCACCTTCAATGGAACTCAACCTTCATATATCAATTAAAGCCTTATATCTTATGAAGCATTAAACAACCAAGACTGGGTGCAAATCATGTAAGAAGATCTCAAAGAGTTCCAAAAAAACGTTTAGAAGTTTGTAAAATGCCAAAGGATAAATCAACAATAGGAGCCAAATGAGTCTTCCGCAATAAGTTAGACAAAGAAGATAATATCATGATGAACAAAGCTAGACTAGCGACCAAAGTTTACTCACAATAGAAAGACATAAACTACGTAAAGATGTATGCACTACTCACAAGACTCAATGCAATACAAATCTTGTTCTTCTTATTTCTCTTAGCAATATGGGTTGTATGAAATGTATGTTAAGAGTGCATTCCTCAATAGTGTCATCAAAAAGGAAATCTATGTTGAACAACCTCCTAGACTTTGAGAATATTTCTTATATCCAAAATGTTTTAAAACTAAACAAGGCCTTGTCATGTTTTAAAACAAGCTCCTCGAACTTGATATGAAAAATTAAGTTTCTTTTCATTGAAAATAGGTTTTCAAGAACAAAAGTAAATACTAATTTGATCCACAAATACTTCAAGTCCAACTTTTTTATTATTCATATTTATATCTATGATATCATTTTTTTTTATGATACTAATGAATCTCTTAGTGAGAAGTTTGTCAAACTTATGTAGGATGTGCTCGAAATGAGCATGCTGGATAACTAAAGTTCTTCTTAGAACTCCAAATGAGTATATACATGAAAATATAGAAAAAAAAAACAAAAACAAAAGAATCTAAGGAGAATAACAAGAATCATGAAAAGAAAAGATGTTTTTCCTAACATAAATAATTGTTTAATTTCTTTATTTTTCATTTCTTGGACTCTTAACATGTAAAATTTATCTTTTCCTTTTATTTTAAAATAGTTGTAAATAGTAATTTTTAACTTAGGTTGTAGTAAGGCTTATTAAACCTAATGAGGCTTAGAGTGTGGACATTGGAAGACAAGGTAATAAGGAGCAATTTAAATTCATCCAAGCCCATTTGAATTCTAAGAAACTGTCAACCAAAAGCAAGAAAGCAAAGTCAAAGGGAGAATACTAAACATGATAAGTGTATATTAACATGGAAAATCTAACTTAAGCATGGGAAGCATGAACTTAATCCTAGCCATTGATCTAGATAGATTTTAATTTAAAAATTATTTTCCCTCCTTTGTAACTTGGGTGGCATGGGGACCAAAAATTCATTCTTTATAATTCTATCACATTCATTTTAAGAGATTGATTCTCTTGTTTCATGTCTCTTTTTTATGTAGTGTGAAACAAGACTTTGGTTACAACATATAAATACAATGCTGAAAAAACAAAGTAAAACACATCATTACAAATATATTTTCTTGTTGTATAATACTTATTCAAACAAAAACCAAATCATGTTGTACAATACTTATTCAGACAAAACACCAAATCATAGACTATCTCAATTTCAAAAATTTACATAAACTTATTTATATTGCAAATCTCCTATCACTTGTATAGATTTCAATTTCATCATTATAAAATTTTTGTTAATAATATTTCTTATAATATTTTCTTAATCCAAATCAAATCATATATAAAAAAATACAAATTTAATGATTTGAATATCAACACCACTCAACAATTATTTATAATTAAAATAAAATTAATTTATAATTTGATAATTTTCTTCACTTAATTATTTTGTTCAAAGCAAAAGATAAGAAAAAAAGGAAAATACCAAACATTTATGCATAAATAAATATGACCAAAGTAATAAAAACACAGCCAAAATACTAATAACTTGAGATAATAACGTTTTTTCACTGACAAAAGCTGATAAAGCTTCAAAATATTCATAAATAAAGTAACAAAAAATCAAGACTAGGGAGATTTTAATTTAATAATAAACTTATCTTAAATTGAATTCTGAGTAAACAAAAATATTAATATTTTACTCCTTCTACCTAGTTGAAGACGGAAAGAAGCATGCACATAATTAAAAGAAGCCACGTGAAAAAAAAAAACAAATAAAGAAAAATAGGAAAGAGCCTTGATCCGATTGCCATAAAAGATTTGTTAACAGAGAGAATGGGAATATCAATCCAAAGATGGATATTTTCTTCTAATAATACATTTTTTATATTTGATTAAAATTTATTAGAAATTATTCAAAGGAAAGTAGTATCATTTCCGACCATAAGAATATTGAGTGTGAATCTTTATCTTAATGAAAAGGTGGCAAAACATTATTAACATTATTAAAATTTTATTTATTTTTAAAACAAGGAAAGAAAAGAGATCATTTTACAAAATAAACTAAATAAAAAAATTTCCTAAAATAAAAATTCACAGATAGACTTCACGCAATTTTTTTCTCAAATTAGAGGTCTTTGTGTAAATTCAGAATCCAACTCCTGAAAAGTCAATTTGGTAAGTACGAAAAAATATGGTTCCAAATTTCGCCGTCTTTACTTTTTCTTCTTTTACAATTTTTTAAAAAGGATCGAAAATATTTTAAAAAACAATTTACGATAAAATTTATAATTATAATTTTACACTTATGAAAAAATAAAATAAATATAGTATTTTTATTAAAAATATTATTTTAAATTTGTAAATAAATGAGACATATAAATTATTATTAATTTGATAAATTATGCAATTACTATGACAATTAACTTTTTTAACGTTGAAAAATATTTGAAAGGAAAAGATTTTTAATAATATATAAGTTAAGAGTTTCTCATTGTAGTGAAATTGTTTTTGTAATAAAATTCCAAGGATGAAATATTTCAATTTTTTTTTTCAAAATGATATTTATAGTTAAAAACATTGAAATATGTTATTAACACCGAATTAAATTAACACTAACTTTCAAATTTTAAAATTTTAACTATCATCATATTAATTGATTTTATACCATTTCTTTTATTTATAACTTGAATTTATTATACTAAAATTGTTAAATAATTGCTTATTGGAATGTAGTAGGAAAAGTAGGTTCCTACTTTCTTGGACTCCTTGTTAGAATGATTGTTAAGATGAGCTACCAAACCAGACCAAACCCATCTTAGCCATTTCTTTACCCGCTACCATCCAACTCCACCTTAACCCAACCACGTACATGCCACTCACAAAGACACAGACATCATAAGAGACACCAACACTACCAACACCACACACCACAAACAAACACAACATAACACGTTTCTTACCTTTAGACCCGTTGCTTTGTGTTCTAACACTCTTCTTTTCACTCTACACATCATAAATAACACACCCTTCTTGGCTTCTTCTTCTTCAACTTTCAATGGCCACTTCACTTCTTCTCTTCGTCACTTCCCTCTCTCTTCTGCCATCCTCCTACTCCTCTCCTTCTCTGCCTTCTGCTTCCTTTCTTTGTGATCTTCAATCTCAATGCTCCCTCGCCGTCTCCCCTACCCCTCCTCTTCAGGTTCCCACTGTCACTGCCCCTTCTAAATTTTCTTTCTTTCAGTCATTCTCATTGTGGGAATTTTCTTTTATTCGTTTATATGATGTCTTTGATTTTATGGCTTCTTGTTTTATGCCAATGTTTTTGGGTGTGATTATTGGTGTTTGGCTTCATGGGTGTCCCCTTTTGAAGAATAAGGTTCTGCTTTGATGATTTCAAAATGGGGAATCGGAATATTAGGTGTTGGGTTGGCTGTCATCTTATACCAAACTATTTGGTGAGTCGTTTTGGGAAATTTGTGATTATGGAGGAAAGCTGAAGGTATAAAATTGAAGATAGTGTGTTGGGTATGTTTGTTAGAAATGCTTTTTCCTATTCAAATCAAATGACGGAATTCATTGTGATGGCATGCTCATAGAAACCTTCCATTGGCACTGTAGAGAAGGAAAAGGAGCGATATATTTGGACAAATTAATTCTTGTTTATTGTTGCTTTTGACCATATTGATTGGTTAGTTAGAGAAATAACTGTTGTCAGCTTAAGATTAGGATCTAATTGATTCCTTCATAGGAATTGTTTTGTCGTCCAATCCCAGGCATCGAGACAAACAAAAGATATATTGTTTAGCAGACTGAAAACATTTTGCTTGTTCTAAAATGCATCCATGTGATTTCCTCAAACTAGGATGTGATCCTTTCTGTCTATAAGAGTTTACTTGTTTTGTTTTAAATGTTTGGATGAACTTCTTCAAAAGAATCTACAGGAGTGAATTGAGCTTCTACCGAGAGTTGAAATCAACTTATGTATTGGACTTTTATAGCTGTTTGCATTAAACTTCTCCACAAGCTAAGATGCATAAGCTGATTTTAGCTTATGAAGAAGAAAATCAATACATTTCCCTTCTAATTTTCCTTTCCCATTAGTAGTACACAGAGTTTAAACCAAACAGGGCACAAATTATGGCATTGATGAGGAAATTGCGTAAAATGCTCAGTTTTAACATTGCATTGTGAAACATGATATCTCGTGTAATGCATTTGTTAACCTAGCAAGTACTATTATGTTATCTCCATGAGGATCTTCTAAATGCAAGAGGAGACACTTGTCATCAAAATCTCTTGTGGGAAAAATCAAATCCCTGTGAAATCTTTCGAATGAAAATAATTACTTTCCTCATGAAATAGGTGACATTTTGATGATTTCAAACAAGTCATTTACACTGCAACTGAAGACACGCTCTAGTTATGTCTCAAACTAGTTTCTCCTGTTGTTGAGCCTTTTGTTTCATAATCTGTTAGCAAAATAGTGTGCCATTTACTGTAAAGAAATTAGATGATGTTTTATTTTTTTCCCTGATTCTAGCTTTTTAGGGTGAAAAAAAGAAACTGACATTGTTGATAAATTCAGTTTATCTTAACAAAGTTTTCATTTCCATAGCCTATACGTTTGGAAATGTGACGAGTGGATAACTCCTGAGTTTGTAATTATACTAAGATGTAATTAGAAATCCATTTATATAACCCATAGTTTATTCATTGCTCATTATTAGTTAAGTTTATCTAGAGAAGCTCAGGTAACCAAACTGATTATTACAAGCCTTTGTCCTAGGTGATTCTGTTTGTGGTTATGAGTAAACACGCTTCAGCTGAGAACCTTGATCACTGTGGGCTTCAACTTTTTAATTTTATTTCCGTTTTAACAGGATTATAATAGCTCATTTCTCCTTGATGTGAGATTTTCATGTATGAAACAGCATATTTTGCTTTTATAGTCTGCTCTGCCTGTGAAAACTAAAATATTGAGAATGGAAACACCTTAAAACCTTGTACTTGTAATGTGTTGGAGATTACGTATTGACTAGAGATAGTGACAAATTATTATATATGAGTGGGGAGAATTCTCATTTCTAAAGTTTTGTGAGGTTGAGTTAGGTCTAAAATTTTCTTTGTATAATATCATAGGCTATCTTAGAGAGGTTTGTTGGCTAGTGTTGGAATTTCCATATGGCCAGAGATATGACCAAATTATGATATGTAAGTGGTGCATTTATAAATCGGTTTTATGAGGTTGAATTAGGCTTATAATTACTTTCTAAGATAATGGAAAATGCATCTACCCAATCCAACTTCTTAAAAAGAACAAGAAAAAAATGTTTTTTAGTTTCATTTTGGCATATTAAAAATTAGGTTGAAAATTTATATATGTATGAAACATTTTATGAAAAACTCACCCCCAATCCTCAATTTTAAGGTGCTACCAAAGGGACTAAATTTTATATGGGTGGCTGAGGTTTAACTTTGTAATTGGTTAATAGCCGTTGATTGTTCTGGCAGTAGCAACATAATTTAGCTAGATGTTAGTAAGAGGTTTTTTCTTTTTTATAACTATGTTATTGGTATGGAGTTTTCAGAAACTTTGCACTAATCTCCATTAAAAGTCTCGCTAGTCACCTTTAGTAGAGTTTTCCCTTTCATCTATGTTTTCTTCCATCTAAAATATTAGAACTAGAAACGAAGAGAAATTTATACCCTTGTAATCACTTTCCAATAATGACTGGCCTTTATAATTGGGTTTAAGAAAATAGGCTCTTTACTTACACTGAAGTTAACATTAGACTTATATTAATAATTTGATATTAAGCTTCTAACTTTATTCTGAATGTTATTTAAATTTGCAGTATCCAAAATTTTAAAAAATTACAGTACTATGATATACTTATGTTTATCGTATGATTATAGAGACTTATACCTATATCATGCAGAATAGGTCAGTGCATGTCAATTATGAGCAGGGGTTTCTTATTAAGATTTGTTACTCTATATTGTATCATGTCTCGAGCTAATTTTTGGAACAACTTTTATCTCCTGGTGTATTGGTTTAACAATCACAAGCATCAATTTGCATGCAGTGTGACCATTGATTTTATTTTCACTTGTTAAATGTAAGATATGATTCTAAGTTTCATCTATATAGGTACTTGCTTTGTATAGTTGCCCTCTCCCCTCCAAATTAAGAGGAAAATAGAGTTGTCAAATTTTTAGTGAGGCTTAAATAATCAAGATTGATGGTCGTGTACTGTCTGTCTAGTAGATTGTACATGATTAACAAATTAGAAATCAACTCTGTATATGTTTTAGGGTGCTTATCAGTACTGTCAGTGCATAGATAGTTTTCTAAATAATGAACTAAAGTGGACATGATAACTATCTCATACGGTAAAATGATAGAACCAAAAAGGAAGAAAGAGTATTTCATTTCATTCAATCTCAGGTATATATAGTCATTCATCATTAACATTCCCCCTCAATAAAAATTTTGAGGACGAGATTTTGTGAATAAGTCAACAAGTTGTTATTTAGTCTTTGACCAGAACTAGCTGACTGATGCCTCGAACAACTTTTCCCCGTGGAAAATAACATTGCGATTCAATATGCTTAGACGTTTCATGAAAAGTTGGACTAGAAGCAATATGCATTGCAGCTTATTGCAAAACTGGTTCCATTTTCATGCCAAAATCTGCTAAGGTAAGTATGCCACATGATTTCATTGTAAGCATTTGCCATAGCTCTGTATTTTGACTTTGCCGAAGACGTGGAAACAGTATGTTGTTTGTTGGATTTCCATGAGATTAGAGAATTTCACAAAAATGTACAATATCCTCTGGTTGATTGTCTGTAATCATCACAATTTCCTCAATCTGCATTAGCATATGCCTTTAGCTAAAGAGTAGAATGTCTGGAAAAAGTAAGACCTTTGCCTGCTGTAGCTTTTAGATACCTCCACAGTGGTGAATAGCAGCTAAGTGTGGTCTTCTAGGACTGGACATGAACTGACTTAGTCTATTTACAGCAAAGAATATCTCTGGCCTGGATATAGTCAAATATAAGAGTCTTCCAATGAGTCTTGTATATAGGGAAGGATCAAGAAGAAGGTCTACATTGTTGATATTGATCTTGAATTGAGGATCCATAGGTAAATTACTTGGTTTACAGTCCAAGTATCTAGTGTCTTTAAGTGAGATGACATATTTTCTCTGAGTAGCAGAATCCCTTTCTTGGAATAAGTAAGTTCCAAACCCAAAAAATATGTGAGATCCCCAATGACTTTCAACTTGAATATATATATATATATATTTTGCAATTGCTGTTGAACTTTGGTGAAAGTGCTAGGATTTTGTCGAACAAATATATTCTCACAAAATATATTAATAGAGCTACAAAATCCTCATTTTGTCCTTGAATGAAAAGAGAATGATCAACTGTAGATTGAGAAAAATGAGAGTTAATAAGATTAGAAGAAAACTTACTAAAACTTTGCCTAGAGGCTTGTTTGAGGCCATAAATGGATTTATTCAATCAGCACACTAATTTCTCCCCATGATTTGAGATCTCACGCTAAGGCTTGTATTCTATAGGTAGTTCCTTGTGCACTTCTTGAAACAAGTCTCCATTAAGAAACACATTATTTATGTCAAGTTGTTAGAGATTTCAATTTTTAACAGCAGCAATAGCAAGAAGAATTCTCACAATAGTTAACTTAGCAACTAGAGAAAATGTATCTATAAAATCAATTTCAGGCTGTCAAGTATACGCTTTTGCCACCAATCTAATTTTTTGTTTATCAAGAGGGCCATCTTCCTTGGGTTTGACCTTATACAGCCATTTGCAAGTTGCTTGTTAGTAGGAAGGGAAACATTCTGCCATACCCTATTGGCTTCCATGACATCTAATTCATCTTGCATTGCTTTCCTCCATTTAGGAAATTTGACAGCTTGATGGTAATATGTAGGCTCACTAATTTTTCCAATATTGCCAATGAAATCATGATAGGACTTTGATAGTTTGTCGTAAGATTAGTACTAATAGGGTACCTCACGGGCAAACATATTCTTTGAAAAGTAGGGAATTTGATGGTTTTGGTTGATTTTCTAAGGATATGAGTTGAATTTTCCTGATTGGAATTTGGAAGTGCACTATGAGACTCCGTGTTGAGATCATAACTAATAGGCGCAAGATAGGTAGATTGATGGAGTTTGAAGCAGGTTGAGGAGTCATACTATTAGGAAAATGATCACCTGAAAGAGAAATATATTTTCATGAAATTGAATGTCCCTAGAAATCATAAAGGTTTGTTTAAGAGCTGTAAAGCTTGTATCCCTTGTAGCCTAGTGGATAACCCATATAAAAACACAAGTTGTGGCCCTTGGAATGAATTTATCTCTAAGGGTAAGGTTGAAGCAAAAACAAGACAACCAAAAACTCTAAGATTTTGATAAGAAGGGTCTCTTTTAAGGAGAATTTGGTAAGGACTTTTGAGTATAAGATTGAGGGTGTTTGTTTTGTTTAAAAGAAAAGTTGTAGTCTTGATGCAGTCTCTCTAGAATTGAATAGGAATATGGGATTAAAATTCTTAGATTTAGAAAGAATAATATGTTTCTTTTGCATTTCAATAGAGACTATTGGACCTATGAATACATGAGCCTTGCATTTCAATAGAGGCTGTTGGACCTATAAATACATGAGCCTGTTGGTTATTTTAGGAAACATAGAGTTAATTCTAGGGAAACAAATCCTTGTAATTATGAGATTGTTTTTAAATACATAATCCTAGTATTAATAGCTAGATATACCTGTAATAAAGAATAAAATTATAGCGAGGATAAAATAAAAAACTTCTTAAAATACATAATGAGCAACACGGTTTTGACACTCTCCTGAAGTTGGTGAGTAAGTATTCTCCATTCCCAGCTTGGACATAATTCTTTCAAAGTTAATGCAATTCAACCCTTTGGTGAGTTTATATGAAAGTTGATTTTGAGTGGATACATATGGGGTGCTAATCAAGTCACTATCTAGCTTTTACATGATAAAATGTATGTCTACCTTAATATTTTTAGTTCTATCATGCTGCACCGGGTTATAGGCTATACTAATCCAAGATTTATTATCACAATATAACCTCATAGGTTTATCCCACTTTATCTTCAGGTCATCCAATATAATCTTTAACCATAGAAGTTCACATATTACTTTGACCATTGCTCGAAATTCTCCTTCACCACTTTATCTGGTTACTAGATTTTGTTTTTTACTCCTCCAAGTCACTAGGTAATAAGGAACGTACAATATCTAGTAATTGATCTTCTATTCACAGCTAACCTTGCATAGTTTGCATCCGTGTATGCTTCAAGACTTACACTCTTGTTTCGTTTAAATAAAATCTTTCTTCTTAGAGTCCCTTCTAAATAATGAAAAATTCTATGAGCAGCTTGTAAATGAGCCTCCTTTGGTTGGTGCATAAATTGGCTTATTAGACTCACATCAAAAGCAATGTCAACCAGTTTGTGATAAGTTAATAAGCCATCCAACAAGTCTTGTCCACTGCAACATCCTCCTTTGCACTGTTCGGATTAATTGGAGTGCTAGCTAGTTTGCAGTTTGTCTCTCCTGTTACTTTAAGCAAGTCAATAGTATTTGTAATGTTTTAATCTCAAATTCCAAAGCAAGGCATTGAGTTAACATTCGCTACTCCTTTTTGTCATCCTCAGTTATTGTAAAATCATCAACATACACCAAAAGTATTGTTACTCCTCGTGAAATTCAATGTTTGATGAATAAAGTGTAGTCCCTTTGACTTTGTTTGTGACTTTGAGTTATCATAATATTTGTGAATCTACCAAACCGTGCTCTTGGATATTGTCTCAACCCATACAAAACCTTAACTTGCAAACAATTCGAGTAGAAACCTGTCCTTCATAGCCCGAGGGCAACTCCATGTATATTTCTTCATCAAGGTCTCTATCTAGGAATGCATTCTTCACATCGAACTGCTGCAACCAATTATTATTGGCTGCTAATGACAATATTACTCTGACCATGTTCATCTTAGCAACCAATTATTATTGGCTGCTAAAGACAATATTACTCTGACCATGTTCATCTTAGCAACCAGAGCAAATGTTTCCAAGTAATCTACTCCACAGGTTTGAGTGGATTCTTTGGCCGCTAACCTTGCCTTATATAACATTCAGTGGTCCCATAAATTCGATGTTTTACAATATATACCCTCTTACACCCCAATGGGTTTTTTTCCAGTTGGTAAGGTAATTAGTTCCCAAGTTCTGTTCTTGTTTAACGCCTCCATTTTCACATCAATGGTTTGTTCCCATTTCACTTGGGTATAATCACCCATAAAGGTTATAAATCGTTTAGCACTCATGATATTAGGGACATTAGCGGGACCCCATACATTAGTATGAACAAGATAAAAAGGTTGAACTTTATCTTGAAGTTCAACAATGGTGGATTTAGACATGAGGGAGTGACTATTAATAGGCTTATTAGGGTCCTCCATGTAGTAAAGGCCATTCCGTTCTATAGCATGTCCAATGATCATTCCAAAGTCGTTTTGTAAAATACGAGAGTTGCTATGAAAACAACATCAAATGAAAGTTCTTTTGTGAATTTTGTACAAAAATTTGATTAGTGGACAATTTAGGGACATGAAGGACACTTTTAAGATTATGGATGGGCTTATTTGGACCTCTCTTTGTCCTACTGCTGTTATAAGACTTCCATCTACTATGAAAATTTTCTTGTTGCTATGACATAGAGAATATGTGGAGAAGTATTTGGATAGTGGGGTCATATGGTCAATAACTTCAGATTCTAGTATCCAATAGTGAGAGAAAGGTATATATGAAGCATTAAGACCATAGAAAATGGAAACTTACCAGAATATGTTAGAGAGCATGTACTTGTGAGTTGAACATTTTGCAATTCTCCATTAGTTTGAGATTTGGCTCAGTTTTCATTCCAAATTCATGATCTCAGCCAGACAGGTGGCTTATGCAACAATAAAGGTTGCAATAGTGATCAGATTGACACAACAATGAAGGCTTCATTTTAGGGTTGAGAGACATTGTCAATGGTTTCTAAAGATCAAGAACTATGATATCATCTCATATTTAGAAAGAATAATATATTTCTTCTGTATTTCGTGAGGACATTAGACCTACAAATACATGAGTCTGCCGATTATTGTGGGAAATATAGAGAGTTCATTCTAAGGAAACAAATCCCCATAATTATGGGATTGTTTTTAAATACGTAAACCTAGTATTAATAGCAAGATACAATTGTAATAAAGAATAAAATTATAGCAAGGATAAAATAAAAAAGTTCCCAAATTACATAATAAACAGCACGGTTTTGACAAAAGTATAAAGATCTACCCACATTTAGTAAGTGTTAATGTTACATTTTTGCCATAGGATTTTGTTGGGGCCTTTCTACATTGCTGAATTGTTGAAGGTTCCTTTGGGAGCAAGAATATTGATTAAAGCCAACTCTTTTGATTTGTCAGATCTAAATTGCATGATCTGTGGTTGAGATTGGGTCTCTACCAAGGGGAAAAACTGCTGGATGATGTCTCTGATTTTTGTTTGAGCAGATAAATCCATGTGAACCTGTTATGATCATCAACTCAAGTTAGAAAATACTCTTTATGATCATCAGTGGGAGTATAGTAAGGTACCCAAATGTTACAATGTATCAAATCAAAATTTGCTAAAATTTATGAATGATGAAAAATAGTCTTTGCTTAGCTAGAGGACATATATCATAAAAAAAAATCATAATTACTAGATTACAAATTGAATTCTTTATTAATGAATCCTTTACATTTGGAAGATATATGAGCTAGTCTAGCATGTTAAATCGCTGAAGAATCAAGATTACAGTCATGAGTTATAGGATTCTATAAAGAACCAGAGCAAGTAGATGCACTGAACAAAACTTAGACGCATTGTACAAATATAATCCTTGAACCAAGTCACCCTTCCCTATCGTCTTCAAGATTTTGTGGTTTTGAAATAAAAGGGAATCAACACTAAAATGAAAAGAAATATTTGGACTGAGTGATCGATAACTCACTTATATGAGGTTGACATGGAAATTAGGAATATACAAAACATTTTCCAATATGAGATCACAATTCAATTTGACAGTTCCAATAGAATGAACAAATGTGAAGTATTTATAAGGGGAGGGAAACAGTTTTATGAAGAACACGTTCCTGGAAAATGAAGTTCCTTAAGGAACAAACAGTATGACTAGTGGCACTCGAATCAATAATCCAAATTTGATTATTAGTTAATAGGGTATTGGGACAGGATCAGGATTGGGTAAGATAGTACCTGAAAAAGCATTGTTCTCAGTGGTGGAAGAAGATGTGGAAGATTGTTGTAAGGTTGTGTTTCATCAATTGCCAGTACTGATCTTGAGTAAGGGTCATGGAATGAGCAAATTGTGATTCAACCCGTCTTGATTGATAATTCTCAAAATCTTGATTGATATATCTGATTCAAGGAATTGGGAACTGCTCTTTCCTGCTACTGGCACTCAATACCAACTTCTAATGTGTCTTTCTTCATTATCATGTTTGTTTTTTCTTTCAGCAACTTGCTTTTCTTCTAAGATTCTCTTTGTTGTCTATGTGTGAGTAGAGGTGGCTAAATGGTCCATGTTGCTGTACATGGTCTATGCAAATCTGAAAATATTACAGTTTATTTTATTGTTAGTTAATGCAAAAAATAAGAATCATAAAGCATATCCATAGTAACAACTCTTATCTTACAAGTCATTTTGTAATTAAGTTAGATTTTAATATAAATTTAAAATGGTAATAGAATTTATCCTAACCATTATTGTTTGGCCTGTTGGACAATCTGCTATGAGATCAAGATGTCTTGTTCTCTATGTGAGGAGAGTCTTCTAGGGAAGCAACTCTCACTTTACAAATTGATTATGTTAGATTGAGTTAGGTTTTAACATAAATTCTAAGACCAACCTTTGAAGTGATGGTGGAACTCAGTTTACCGCATCAAAGCAGATAACAGACAGATTATGTCTAGGACAGTGATGGTTTTTGGCTTTGATTCTAATGCATCATTACTGATTTAAAGTTTCATGAAAATGCTTATTTTTCTTTGAACCCCATAACTGAAGCTAATAGGTACATTAGTTTGAAGATTCATTAATGTTTTGCTGATTTATTTTGTTATTCGTTTAGTTAATTTGTATCAATATGCAAAAATAGGCGACGTGTTTTATTCATTGTTTTGATTTGTTCAGGTGGATGGGAATTTTATAGAAGGGGTTTTGTCTACCAAAAAGAGGATTGGGTACGTTTCTGTACTCTTCTATGCTTCCTGGTGTCCTTTTTCTCAGAGAATACTTCCTGAATTTGAAATTCTTAGCTCTATGTTTCCTCAAGTACAACATGTAGCAATCGAGCAATCATCGGCTATGCCAAGGTTTGAAGCCATCCCTCCTTTTCTGTATCTACATAATTATGAAATTTATTTCCTTTTCTGTATGTCGCATACATATATAAAGTTGCAGAAGTTAGGTTCATTCTTTGTTCAGTAGTGCCTCAGGTAGGCTATGCCACGAAATAATGTTTAAGTAGGTTGTTTGTTATGTTATGCTACTCGTTAATTTGTACATAATTTGAAGAACATGGCATAATCAATTTGTCAAAGTTCTTAAACGTCTAATGCTCATGTATTTTTTCCTGCAGCTTATATTCAAAATATGGAATCCATAGCTTACCTGCAATCTTACTGGTGAACCAGACATCTAGAGTGAGATATCATGGTTCAAAGAATCTTAACTCCCTTGTAGAATTTTATGTGAGAAACACAGGTAAGAATATCCGAAATCTTATCTATAATTTCGGGTGGAATTTCATGTACCATCATTTTTCACCTTATTATGATTTGATAGCTTGGTGTTCATGATGTGTTGAAAACAAGAGCCATTTGCATTGAGTATTCCAAACTTCAATGAGTGAAATGATAATGACCTTACCATGTCTGATGCCAGGATTAGAAGCCAGGGACAAGGTTGTTGTTGGTGAACTAAGCAACTTGATGAGTGATGAACATTCAACTATAAAGGGCTTCTCCCTCGGAGAGATATCAAGAAGGGAACCTTACTTGGCATTATCAATATTGTTTCTATGTCTGAGAATTATTCTCTCTGTATTTCCCACGATTATGCCGCATCTCAAAGCATTCTGTTCTTCCTGTGTTCCTCATTTGAGCATGCAAAAAGTTAGCCAAGTGATGGAACGTGTTCTTAGTGTAATGGATGTGAAGAGGATTTGGACCAAGCTAGAACTCTGCAAGAGCAGGAGCTTTCGTGAGAGGGAAAGGAGTGCCAGGGTTTGGGTCTCATCTCTGGCTTCTGTTTCCCTTGGTGACTCATCCCCTAGGTGATGGTTTCAAATCTCAATGTATGAACTAACAATGTTGACATGTTGTTCTAGTACTTTTGAGTGTAGTGAAGGTTTTATCTCTAACTTTCCTTTGTAAATTTTGAATGTATATATACACGTTATCTGAGTTTAATGTAATGTTCTTTTATTTTTCTGTCTTTTAATTGTTTTTAGAGGTGATTAATATTAAAACTGATTCAGGTCTTTCTTTTACTTTTTTCCCTTTTCTTAGAACCCCTTTTATGTTTCGTTGGCGTGTCTGTGTAGAATTCATTTGGATCAAGTTTAATATCCTCACAACTACAAGTACAACTGTGTGTGTAACCTTATATTGGATTCTTGAAAAGATGTGATCTTTGCAGCAAGGGTCTGAATTCTCTGCTTCCTCTGCTTCCTCAAAAGTGTGCATTTAGATGTGAATTCTTCCAACACTTTCATAATAATAGTATTTGAGACTTGCAAAGCATTTAAATCTAGTGTAAGTGAAACTAAAAGAGGTATATACCAAACTTTTGTTAAGCTATTACATATGAAGCTCGAATACGACACGAACACATGGTTAAACTAAAAATTATAGAAAACGGAAACACGGCTATATATATATATATATATATATATATATATATATATATAAATAAATGAGTTCTTATGTAAGATCCATCAAATTTAATTATATTATTTCCATCATCAAAAACTTTTCTTAATTTTAAAACATATCTCTAAAAAAATGTTTTGTTTTAATCTTCTTCTATAACTTAATTCATCTTAATTTTCTATATATAAATAAATTAAATATAATTATATATTATATAAAAAATTATATTTAAATATTAAATTGAGAAAATATAAATTAAAAAAATATTATTCAAATTTTAAATTTAAATTAATAATAATAATTAAAAAAACATATTTAATATATTTTTAACAAAATTAGTAATATATTTTTAATATAATTATTAATATAATTAATATAAATTATTATATTATTATAAAAATTTAAACATATATGATATTATAATATAATATTATTTAATTATATAATAAGTATATTTTCTAAATGTTTCTTCCGGTAGCTTCTTCTTTCTCGATACAGTGTCTTCTTGCTTCTACCTTCTTTTTAGATTTCCTGCCTAATATTATAATATGTTTTAATGGTTTTATTTTGGTTTTAACAGTTTTCATTTTAGTATCTCTTTTCCTCTTTTAGTATCTCTTTCACTCTTCCGTCCCAGTCTACCGTTGTTTATTTTTTTGCTTATTGCTGTATTTTTGTTGTTTCTCCAATTTTTACCACCGTATCCTTTTTGCGTGTCAGATCACTTGACTCGGTGTGGTCCGTGCTTCTAACGAATGTCCGTGTCCCAGACGCGTCGGATGCGGAGAAAGTACAGTAAACCGGCGTGTCCAAGCTTCATATTGCATTAGTGCTTAACAAGGCCAAACAAAACATCAGAATGCAGAATCATTGAATTTCACTTCAACGTTACCAAATGCTGGGTGTGTGCTAATATATGTAATAATAAAAATTAAGAGTTTCTAATGCAAAATCAAAACATATAGCAATCTTGAATATTTCTTTATTTACTTGTTTTGTCAAGTCTGAATTGTATTTCGTCCAAGATTTCCCTTCTTCTTAAAGTAGGAATTTTTTAATAAAGGTTAATGTGTATATGAGAATTTAGTTTTACTAGATTTATTGATAGGAAAAAGTGTAGTCCGCAACTTCTACAAATGGTAACAACGCGTTTGGTCCCACATGAACAGTGACATTCCTTTCACGACGGCTTCTTCCTCCACCTCCATACCTTTTTAATTTTCCTAATTACTCATTTTGAAAAGATTTCTTTACCTCTATAAAGATTATTATATATGTTTTAAGTTTGAAACAATTTAGAAGTCAAATATCACATTCCGGAATAAGTTATTTCAAAAGCATAATATGACTTACAAATCCAAAAACAACTCTTCGAATAGGATATTTCGAAACTATTACAAAGGTGTATGTTTTTGTTTTCGGAATAGTTTATTTTGAAAGCTATTTCCGGATTTGGAAATAACCTCCATAATGGATCATTCCAAAAGAAAAAAAAAATACACTTCAATATCAATTTTGGAATATCCTATTCAAAAAGTTGTTTCCGGATCTAAAAATATGAAAGTATGTTATAGAAAGGTAAAATAGGCAGTGTAATCTTTAATAAAAGATAATATGTGAAAATAGAAAAGGTATGAAGGTGTAGGAAGAAGCTACGAAGGTGTATGAAGAAGTCGTCTCCTTTCATTTATATGTCTTATAATGTTAGAAACACCATTTTAATATATTATTACATTTGTGAATCAATTAATAACATTTTTTTATTAAAGATGACTCAGTGGATTAAAAGAAGAGAATGTTTATAAATTATTATTGGTCTTAAATCCTATGAGATTTTTAGGATTATTAGAACAAGCTCCTAGTTAGGATTAACATAAAAGTGATTTAAAATTGTTATTTTATTAAGATAATATTATTAAAGTTAATAATCATAAGAGATATTTTTTGTTTAAGAATTTGGTGGTTTCATTGCAATTTTATTCTTAAAAGGTGTCAGATGAGTTAAGAGAGGATGATGTTTAAAAATTATCTTTGGCATTGACTCCTAAGTGATAGATATATCAAAACGAGTCTCATAATCAAAGGTTAAGGAATAGGAGAGACCTGAAACCCTCTTTATATGCTTTGAACCTTTTGCATGAATTTTTCAAAATAATAATGTAGAATGGGTTCAAGGATGTGATAGCTACCAAGGTCGCAGTCATGGTAACCAAGGAGACTATTAAGGACAAGGATAGAGTAATCAACAACATGACAATAAAACAACTAGACACCCAACCAAAAAAAAGACAAAATAATGGTGAATAACAAGATTGACAACAAACTCAACATCAAAATCTTTAGAATGTCCAATGATTAATTCATATCATTGTTGGAGGGTTCATCACAAGGAGAAAGCTCAAGTTCAACACAGAAAATGCATATCAACAAACATAAGATGATTTAGTCATACACATTATAACAATTCTTAATTGGTGAGAGTTGTTGGTTGATTAAGGAAGTTCAGTTGACATATTATATTGGCTGACTTTCTGAAAGTTGGATGTCACAACTAGTCTCATTAAGTCATATCAAGAAGTTGTTCTTTCAACGGCTAGTTTCAGCAATTAAATGGTCAAGATTGCCCCTTTCAAGCATCCAACAGCTAGTTTCTATAAAGCTACATATAGAGGAACATTTCAAGTTGCAATATACAAGAAAGAAGAAAAAAAGATAAATACATCATACAATACACTGAAGAAATAGAATATACTGAGTGTCCATTGTAAATCTAATATTGAGAGCATCTAGAGTTTTGGGTTGTGCGAAACCATTGTATAATTTTTACCATTGTGAAGTAAACCCTTGTGAGCTTTCATTGTTCTCTCTTTTGAGAGTGTTACTTTCAATCTTGAGTGGTCTTGATCTCAGGAGGAGATTGGGACTGGTATAACCTGGAGAGGTTTGTGTACTCGGATAACCTTAAGAGGTTTGTGTACTTGCTATAACCTGGAGAGGTTTGTGTGCTTGTTATAACCTGGAGAGGTTTGTGCATTTGTTGTAACCTAGAGAGGTTTGTGTACTCGTTGTAACTATTTACTGAATAGTGAAATCTCTTGAACGATTTGTTCAAGGGAGAACTGGATGTACCCCAAGAGATTAGGGTAAACCAATATAAAATTGTTTGATCTGTGCTTATATATTCTTGCATTGGACGATCTTGCTTGGTGGTTTTTGTTTACAACAAATTGAGTTCAGGCTCAATTCAAACCCCTCTTCCTTTCTGGAGCTAATCGTTCCTACAAAGAACATGGTTGGACGACAATTAATCCCTCTACAATGCTACATTGAAACAAGAAAATTGCATACAAATAAAACCTGTTAAGAATGTTTTGCCATGTATTGTTATAGAACATCCCAAATAGGCATGAGAAATGGTAAGAGGTTTATTAGTGGGAGTAGACATTACAACATTGAATGTGATAGAAGATATAAGAAAATCAAGACTTTTCACGTAGTCAAAAGATATGAATGAATGTGTAACTTTGGAGTCATCAAATACACCAACGATTCTACCATTTATAAATATATTTACCTCGAATAAGATCATTTGTCTCCACTGCTTCAACTTTGCTCATCATAAAGACTTTTCCAGTTTGGTTTTGCTCCATTATTATTCTTTGAAGGAAACATGGTTAATCCCCCAATGTTACGACTTCTTTGTGGCATATACCAACAATTGTTAGTTAAATGTTCCATCTTTCTACAATGAGTACAAGGGACTAATTTCGTACAATCTTTAATCTTCACATTAGTATCATTTAATTGAACCCTTAACAATGTTGTTGTTGTATATTGCTATTTTAGCTCTTTAAAATATATCAAGTCTCAATAAAAGTAAAAAATAAAATCTCCCTTCCTTCCTTTACAACATGTGGTTGTAAATAAGAGAAAATAATGCAATGATTTATTCATGAATTTTTTAGATAATTTTATGTAAATCAATGCCAAATTGTAAATAAGAAATGGGAAAAAAATTGCCTCCCTTTGTTGCATATGGAAGATGTGAAAATGGAGAAGAAAGTTGGGTTTTGTCCATTCGATTTTAGTTGTCTACTAATTACAAATTTAAACTTGGTTCAATACTTTTTTGATTTTATTTTTCATCTTCTAGTAATTATGTGAACCTAATATTTTTATTTTTGATCTACCAGATACATATATTTCATAAAAATAGTTAGTTTACATAGTAATTAACTCAAGTTACTACTTAATATGATTGAATTTTTAATTTAGTAGAAAACTACTTACTTACACTCTTAGAAAAAAAATAACATTGATTTGTAAACAATAATTAAATCATTTATATTAAATTGATAATTAAAATTTTTATAGATATAATTTACCATAAAATACAATGTGTTAAACGATCTATTACATTCTTATTTTAATTAAAAAGTTTCATATCTACCTCAGAGCTAAAGAAGGTGATTTGATGCATCACCGTCTTAAAACCCTCAACATAACCTTTCATGTTATCGAGCGTCTAATCCTTTTGACATTTGTTCGTCCCTTAAAATATTTCTTGGATCAGAAACACTCTCTTCAGCAACTTTTCTTTTGGCCTCCTTAATCACTTTGAGAATATCAACAACCTTTATCTTTTTTTTAACTTCTTCAAACTTTTCTTTATGTTGTTTAGCTTAGCCAAGAGGTCTTTAACTTTTTATCTCCAAAGGTTTTTTTTTTTCATTAACTCATCATTTTTCTTGACCTTGGTTGAGAATGCTAATTAATGATTTGCTAAGGAATTATCCAAATCTAAATCCTTAACAGACCTAATTCCTTGGCAAACACTTTTAGAGGTCATTCTTTTCCAATAGTGTATTACAACCATTGATGTGACTTTGTGTATAATTTTCATCCAAAAACGTATGATTAACGTTGTTACATATCTCAACTTATCGTGCTATGATTATAACGAAACCACAACAAGAGGAATGATGATACTCTAAAATATAATTTAGACATATAAGTGACGAAAAAATGACTACTAAGACATAAGATATGAAAATAAGAAAATTTAGACAAATTATGAAAATTATCAATGAGAAAAAAAATTAACAAAGATCAGACTTAAAGTAAGAAAAAAGTTAGAATAAGCCCTTAAAATCGTCATAAGAGTTTTAGTGAATTCTTGATAAGATTAAACAATTAATAAAGAATCCTAAGAAATGATATTTCACATAAATCCTTAGAATCGTCACAAGAGTTTTAATGAATTATTCTTGATAAGATCAAATGATTTAATAAAAAACCACGTTTCAAATAAAATAATATCCAAAATTTATCTTTTTATTTATACTCAAATGACTTATATAAATTAGTTCTTAAATATTAAAGAATATATAAAAATAAATAAATTATCAACATTATAAAAATGTCTTTTTGGTAAATTGTGATAAAAAAAAAACCTTGAAGTCTTAGTCTCAAAACTACATTATATCAATTGACAATAACTTAGTTATCTCTATCATGTTATTATCAATTTGATATATTTTAGATTTGTAACTCTTTAGATTCTCATAAAAAAGAATTTATAATTTTATGTTGAATATATAACTTTATTGTTGTACATATTAATCTCATGCGGTTGAAACAAGATTACCCTTCATAAAAGTAAATATTTGCAACCTCCCAAAGAACACATCTTCGTAGAAGAAATGATACTCACAAGGTTTTTTTTTTTTTTTTTTTTTTTTTAATTTTCATTTCCCCTTTTAACATGGGTAACACATTTATAGATTGTTGAACAGCTGGCAAATGCTTACAAACAAGTGAACCAAATCATTTGAATTCCAAATTTTAAGTCATAGTTTGGGAAGGTCATAAAAATACGTAGCTTGCACGAAGACAGCATAGACCAATGCAGTGTCACACTCGGCATAGTCAATCTTAACAATCACGCACCTACAAAACCATTGCCAATCAATGTACCTAATAGCTAACATCCAACGTGGTAACAAATAACTTGACATTGACACGTGCTACCTAGCTGCTCTTTCCAGCTTCTGTGCTTTTATTGGATCTTACAAACTTGATTTTCCTCCCCAACTAATTTATGTTTTATTAAAGATTTTATAGATATATTCACTTTGATGTGTATAACAACAATATAAACATGTGAATGTTGTTAAAGTAATGTGTTGAATTGTTAAAATACTTCTATTAATATGTATTCAAGGGAATTTTATAAAAGAATAGTAATATTTTATCCTTTTTCAGTTAAACACCAACATCATAATTTTAATTAAAACGCATTTTAGAGCATGTTGATATCCTTTATTGGTTCCAATATTAAAAGACAAATTGTAGAATCTTATATCCGTTCTATATATCCTCAATGCTTTTTAGGTGAAATGTTCTAATTGTTATTTCTTCTTTATGTTGCTTTTACTGTCCAATGGTTTATTTTAGCTTTAGCTTGTTCCATCGTAATATCTCTGAATCTATTTGTCGTTTAGTACAAGAGAAATGAAGAATATTGGTAATTTATCAAATTAATAAGAAATTGATAATATTTTCAATTGAACTATTGTTACCAATCTTAAAATTGTAGTGTGATCATGACATCAACCAGTCCCATAAAAGAGATACTCTTTTTTTTGAGAGAAATTAATGATATAGTGAATGATACCAAAGAGTATGTGGACACCTGTCCATTGAAGATTGTTTCTTCTATTCTCTCTGCACTTCCAGAATCTTTCAAGCCATCAATATCATTTCACTCCAACAAGCAACCCACAATTTCCCTCATCATGATTGAAGGTAACCAAGGAATCTCTTCATTTCTTTAGGAGTGAAAGAAGGAAACAAGAAAACCACCCTCTTGTTACAAAAATCACCATGCCAAACCACTAGTAATAGAAAATAAAAAAAATAATCTTTTGTGGGTTTGGTTAATACCCTCAAAGTATCTTGTAACAAAAATACCCTCTTATCTTTTCTTCTGATAAGACTTGGTCATTCCACCTTATTTTGTGCACTTACCGTTCGGAATTCTCCTTTATCTAAAGTTAACATCTTAACAGCCAGAATTAAGCAATTTAATAATCCCATTTCCCATAGAAAAACTGAAAAGAAACAAACAAGGAGAAGAATCCTAATTCCTAGCGTAGTGGCTAATCTGCTTGGTGGGGGCCACTTCACCCCAAGTTGTCATTTTCAAGATGGATAAACACACACTCAATTCATGTATACATGTGAGCCTACCCTTTATATGTCAAGAGCAACAAGACACCCAAATGGTGGCGCTTACTCTTGTGTTCTTCCACTGATGAAAATCCACGCAAAACTCCACAAAAGCCACCTTCTTTGATTCAACAAATCAACACCCAATTCTCAAAATCCCATTTTGTTTTCCCTTCTATTTTCTTATATAATCCAACTTTCCTTCTGAATACTCCTTGATCTGGTGTGAAGATGGACACTAGTGACTGGGTAGTCCTTTCTGATGATAGTCTTTTTGAAGATTGTGGTGAGAAGCAGATGTTTCTGGGGAAAAGAAACCTGGATTCAAAAAGTGTTTTTGATGTGGATGACTATTACTTCTGCACCTCGCCAAAATTCAAGAAAACCTCTGAGGCATCAAGGAATTTTCATCCGAGGGTTCCCAAAGAGCTTGTCCATATTCCAATCCAATTGGAATCAAGAATTGAGAAGGCCCCAGATGAAGACTTAGTGGAAGAAACCACCAAGGATCATGTAGAGGTCACTCTTGTGCCATCACCTATTGCCACTGAGACAATCAAAGGAGTGGTTTTGGAAGCTGATCAAGCCACTGTGCCACAGCTTTTGTCCAAGATCAGGGAAATTGAGTCCCCAAAGTCCGTTGGGAGAGGATTGTTCCTTGTACCTGACATAGGTGGTTTGAAATTTGAGGAGACAGGTAGTGAGGCACAGGAGATGATGGTCTCTCCCAGAATGAAGAGTGATAGAGATATGAGTGTTATGGAGTCTGGCAAAGAAGTGGAGGAGTCTGGTGATGGCTTTAACTTTTGGAAGTGGAGCTTCAATGGTGTTGGAGCTATCTGTTCATTTGGGGTTGCTGCAGCCACAGTGTGCGTCCTGTTATTTGGAAGCCACCAAAGGAACAAATTCCACCATCCTCAGAAGATTCAGTTCCAGATCTACACTGATGACAAGGTCAGCAAATGTCTTTCTTTTGGGGGTTTGATATTATTATGACTTAGAAATTAAAATAAATAGGTCTATTTCTTATGCATATTTTAGTATATGGTTGTGATGCAAGTGGTGCCATTGAAAAAAGTGGTGTCAATACTTCTGTAAAATTATGTTATTTTACCCTTCTTGAAAAGTCTACTAGATATGGATTTCTGAATATTTTGTATTGAAATGAGTCTTAATGGTGTGAGTGCAGAGGATTAAGCAAATGGTTCAGCATGCAACCAAGTTGAATGAAGCAGCATTATCAGCAATAAATGGTGTGCCTCTGAGCAGAGCTCGCATAACTTGTGGTGGTTTCTATGATGGTCTTTGATTTAGGCACTGATTCAGGAAGTATCTGATACTACAATGGGTCAACGACATGGCAAAATCCTCAAGATCTATCATATAGGTTTTTTTTTTTTTTTTCTTCTATGTAAATGAAATAACTAGGGATGGTGTCTTGTAAATTAAGCTACAAATTATATGATTATCTACTACTATTATATCTGTTTGATTTGAAGGTTGTAGTGGAAGAATTGCTTACAAGTAAAGTTTTGAAAAGCAGTGAGTGGGAGAAAGAGAGAATAGTATAGAAACTTTAGGCATGTTGGACCAAATCTTGACATAAGTAGGCAGAATTAAGGGTGACAGCAATCATTTCGGGAAATAAAAAAGTCATTACAAAACATTTATTTTCTTTCATCAAATTCAATTACCATTCTTAATGCTTATCAGCTTTGTTTCTTTTAAGACGTGGGTGCAACAAACATCCTTTTTTTTCAATTATTTGTCGTTTTAATATTTATAATTTATTCTAACAATTTATGTTTAACATTTATAATGATTTAACATTCTAACTTTATGTTTTTCTTTTCAAAGCAAAAATAGATCGAATATAAAATCATATAGATCTATTTATAATTGATATTATGACATGTAACATTTTAATCTTCTTTATTAAAATTTAATTTTCAAAGTGTCAAATTCTGAGTTATATTTGAGATCATGCTATTGAAAAATAGCTCAGAATTTGATTTTAAAAAAATTTAAAAAGAGTTAATATTTTACAAAATTAGTGATAGTCGAATTTTTCTAAAAATATTTAAATAAATTTTTAAATATAATAAATGTTACAATTTTGTTAAAAAAATATCAAATTATTTGATATTAAATTAAAAATAATCATTTCAACGCATTTAAAATTAAATGTATTTATTAGATTAATTATTTAAAACATGAAATAATATTTTACATATTTAAGAAATTAAATATATTGTAATATCTTTTATGCAATAATTAATTCACGTAAGACATATATTTGTCTAAACTGTAATAACTATTTTAAAATTGGGTAAACAGATCTAAGTCAATGAAATCAGTTTTAAGATACATTTTGATAATAATTATAACTTAAATTTTTTAAAAATATAATTTACGTGAATATAAATAATTTATAAATATATGAATTATATTGATAAAAAAATAAAAAATCTAGTTGTATACTTTTAATTCTAGTCTAAGGAAATTTGTATTATTTATTTTATTGAGTAAAAATAAAGGAATACGTTAAAAAGGAAAAAAAGAGGATGTTTTCAAGTGAAAAATAAATAATATATTAATCAAAATTATTAATATTTTAATTATTTAAATAAATTTACAATATATTGTAAATATGTAATTAAATTTTTAAATATATTAGTACTTATTTTGTTGGCGTTGAAATAACTCAAAAATGATTTTTTTAAATAAATATTCAAACCAACAAATTCAAATTAAAAAGCAAGTAATTTTTTTAACAATAAAATATCTATTAATTTTTTTAATTAATTTATTTTAATTGTTTATATTTATTAAATAAATAAATTTTAAAAAGTTAAGGATTTTTATCCATTCCGGTTTAAAAGAATTGAAAAATAAGTTTATATTTGGGCATTTTGGGAGCCGAACTCTAACTTATAATGGGCCAAAACATATTTTAGAGTTCGGCTCTCAAGAAATCAAATTATGAACGGAATGCGAGATAGGGAATTGTTGGTTGACACAGTACTACGTGGGAAAAAAAATTCTTTAATTTCTCATTAATTATCAAGAAAAAAAAAAGTTTACACTCATGATTAAAAAAAAATCATAATATCCGACTAATTACAGTTTATTCATTCTAAACGTTGTTGGTACATAAACCTTATATATATGAAATCAGTACAATTATATGTTATCAATTTCAAAATATTATAATTATATTTTGTCCATTTCAAAATATTGTATTATAACAAACCTTTACTCTAAAAGATACAAAATATCACATTTACACCTTTGCAAATATTTGTACTAAGTGTATTTCAGCAAATATAAACATTTAACTTGTTATAAGAACTTTGATATACACACAAACTTCAATTCATAAGTTAGAATAAGTTTATTACATAAATAATCATACATTTCAAATATATATGCAACAATCATTAAATAATCTCTTAATATATGTGTTTTTTACTATCACTTAATCTATGTGATTTTTATTATCAATAAAGTAAAGATATCATTTTTTAATAATAAACTCGTGTATTTAATAATATATATTATTCTTTTAAAGAGAGAATTTAGTTGGCAAAATATAATATGCTGGATGAATTTAAATAAGAAAATAGTTCAATATTCTCAAGTTGAGATTCACTTAGCTAGTTTTTGTCTGGTAGATGAATTATGAAGAAGTAGCAAAAACAATATATTTTATAATATCACAAAAATATCATAATGCCTACAAATTGAACGTTTTCAAAAATTTTAAACCAATCAAAACATCAATAAACAACATAAATAACATCATAATATTAATTTCAAACAATCTAACACAAAATCAACATTATAATATTAATAACATTCAACTGTCATTTTATAAATAGAACTAAATTCATTTATAATTTAAAATAATTTTCCTTACTTGATTGTTTGAGTATTAGATAATAACAAGGTTTTCATCATTTGCATAACCAAATTTAAAGGATTCAAGACGAACTTGTTGAGTTTCAGTTTGATAGGGAAAATCAGGCATATGTGCATCAATTAGTCTCTGGTTACATTTCTTGATCTTGTTGTTTGTTTATTTTTCTTGCTTTTGTTGTCCTTTTAACTTATACTTTGCATTAGAACACTTTTTATGTGTGATTATTATTCATTTCATTTATTTGCCTAATTTGATGAAGTTAAATGTATTGGTGTAGTACTTTTTATGTGTTTATATATTAGTGTAGTACTTTTGGTGCATGACCATTTGTTTTGTGCAGGGATTTGTCTCAAATCAACCCATTTGTGCTTGATCAAATGCTTGTCTTCATTATATCAAATAGTTGTCTTCATTATATCAAATGGTTGTCTTCATTAAATAGAAGGAGTTTGTTGAAGTTATTGTTCATGCATTTGATGAATCCAATGCCTCTCATGAAGAATTTCAATATTAGCAATAATCATGAAGATCGAGAAGTGTGTGTTTTATGATGTGTTACATTGATTAGGAATTGTTGTAAGTTTTCTCTTTTATTATAATTTGGTCCTAAAATTATAGTTAGAAAGCTTTTCTAGATGACATAAAGTTTTGTCTTGATGATATGTTATTTTTTAATTGATTAAAATATAGTTTTAAGATGTTAAAATTTATTAGCAAGTATGGAGTGATTGTAGGAAATATTTTAATCAATTAGATAATGATTTTAATTGATTAAAATGACTTAAAATCATATACATTTTGATCTTTTCTTTTAATATGTTACAATAATTTTTATATTAAATTATAGTTTTAATCGATTAAAACAAACACATTAAAGTCTATATAACTCTCTCATTTCAAAATCATTTGACACGGAATCAAAACCAAAGTTATTAAAATATTTTCTACTATTAAGAGAGTCCAAACTAAGCTAAAAATTGTTCTAAAAGCTTTCTTTGTGCAAGTTCTGTGATTAATATTGTGTTTGAAGAGAAACATAGAACTCTACTTAGTTTATTCTTTCTTGATGTGTTGATATTGTTCCAAGTGATATTATTTTCATTTTTTAAATTCGTTTTGCATCTTTAGACTATTTATGGATAAGGTTTCCATGTATAATATATTAACATGGTGTTACTAGGTGTGTAAACAAATTTTGTAAGCTTAAAGATGTTATTTCTTAAGGTTTTTATAAAATAAGGTTCAGACCGAGTTCAAGAGGGGGGTGAATTGAACTTTCAAAATCTTTTTGCAAATATGAATTGTTCTTGAAATAGAGAATGAAAATTCTTAATTCAATCAATCAACTCGTGTAATTTTGGATTGTTTAGTAAACAATCAATTATGCACAACGAAAATTGTTAGAGATAAATCCAGAAAACAGTTTTCAGTACAGAGATGTGTTAATCCAAAATCAAGATGATTAACCACAGTCCAATAGATTAGAAATAACCCAGAAGCACGGTTGATTCAAATATATTTAAACAGATTCAGAATGCAAAGTTGCAAGAACCTCACTTAAGGATGCTTAAAGATTCACATTCTTGGAGGTTTCTTGTTTTGAAAATCTTTGTCAAAGATGATCGCACAAACTAGGCGTTATTTCTCACTTTAGAATCTCTTAAGAAATGCTTTTTGAAAATATTAGTTATATGAAAATGATGGTGCCAATTCCTTTATATAGCCAAATCAGTTTTAAAACAGCTTAGCTGTCACAATTTCAATTAATTGAATAAACCATTCAATTGATTGAATTGACTATTAGAAGACTCAATCAAAGATTCCATTTGTAACAGAAATAATTGTCACAATTCAATCGATTGTTTCAAGTATTCAATTGATTGAAAAAGATTTTCAACAAAAATTGTTTAGGCTATTTTTCTTAAAACCAGTTTTAATACAAATATTTGTGAATATCTTAGCACCCCAAGAATAATGAACCATGCAACTAATGATTAAGGACTAAGCCAACATTAACACACAAACCCAACTAAAGACCTAAGACCAAATCACCCAACCATCTTCATGTTGGCTCAAAGTCATCCACTTGAACAATTCCGGTCCAGGTTGGTTCCAACAGATTCTTCATGAAGTTGTCTTGATCAACTCACGTGCTAGGCATTGATCTAACATAGTCCAAATTCAATCCATCAGAACTTCAGCAAGCTATGGTCTTTATTGACTTCATCAAATCACATGTTTAGCATTGGTGCTAAAGTTTTTACTTTCAATGCTTTGGTTGTATATTTCTAAAACCTCAAATATTTTTTGTGTGAGCTTACCTGGTGTTGCTGAGTAACTAGATGTAACTCTTAGATAAGAGTAAGCTAATATAAAATTCTATTGTGTAAATCTTTCTCTCTTTCTCTCTCTCTCTCTCTCTCTCTCTCTCTCTCTCTCACACACACACACACACACACTTTATCATTCCACCATCTAATATTGTTTCTGTGCATAAAATTGAAACAAGAAAATTGTAAAAAAAATAAGAGAAACACAATACGGTAGGATAAATTGTGTTTTAAAATCATGTTAAAACTTTTTTACAAAAGTACCGTGTGATATTAGGTGGTAGACAATAATTGGTATGACAGACGATCTGCCAATGAGTTTTCAGAAATTTCTTTTGCAAAAGTTCTCCTTCTTTAATTAGCATAGACAAAATAACGTGCAATGTAACAGAGATTTTTATACCGGTTTGTCTAATAGCTCAAACTACGTTCAATTCTTAACCAACTAGTCAAGTTCCACTAGTCAGACCAGTATTGTGAAGTACAAATGAGTATTCTTTGTACCTAGCCACTCTTGGATAAAACCTAAGTATTGTTTGACACTCAACCTCTCCTTCTTGGAAACCCAAGTATTCTTTGAAACTCAGCCGTTTTTGGCTAAACCTAAGTAATCTTTGGAATGCAACCACTCCTGACTAAGATTGAGTATTTTTTGAATTTGAGTCACTTCTGGCTAAGGCAAAAGATTGTCTAATAATTTTATCAACAGATCACATGTTTAGCTTACTAGGGAGGGATTACGATAAATACTCTCTCATAGTTTGCTAATGAACGCAAAAAAGTGTTCTTCTAAGGATTTTGGAAAGAGAGAAAATTTGGCAGCATTTTAGCACTTGAAAAATAATGGCGTAGCTTCTTTTTCTTCTATTTGAAACATGTCTTTATATAGGCATTTAAAGAATGTAGCCGTTGAAATCCCTTTTTTGATTGTTGAGTAACTTTGAACTCATTTGAATATCTTTATCTTTCTTCTATCATCTAACGAGCTAGATCATTGAGAAGTATTGAATGCGCTTTAGGAAACAATAATTTTTCTTCTCTTCTTTATGCAACATTCTTAATAGTGGACAGTCGTATTTCATTTGGTAGCATAGTCTTTTACACCAAAATATAATAAAAGTACACACCGTATTGGGCAGATAGTTGGGTCAGAGTTGACATATACTTGTGTCAAGATAGTTAGAAGATAATGCAACTTTACCTCATATCCCAACATATCTTTGATGTTGACTTGACTTTGGTGATCATAGCGACAAATGGTGAAGATATTTTCTGTAACGTAGAACTAAGCCTCAATAATATTCTATATGTTGACTTAAAAATTGTTTGCACTTACCATTTGATCATCAATAACACGTATCAGACAAAGCAGAAAATTTGCACAGTACTTTATCATCTGTCATAAAAAGCACTTGCATGTTACATGATCTGCTATTTTATAGAGCGTCTGTCGGACAAAGCTTGTTTATGTTTCATGCTTTGTTCAATTAAGTACTCAGTTAAAATCATGTGGTTTCCAGGTATAGTATAGTAAGAGTGTGTTACTAGGTGTGTAAACAAATCTTATAAGCTTTAAGATTTGGTTACCTGAGTTGTTTACTTTCACTGCTTTTGGTTATTGCTTTTGGTTATATATGCTTTTAAAAATTCAAATATTTTAGTGTGACTCTAGCTAGTGCTAAGTAATTAGATGTAGCTTTTGAATAAAAGTGAACTAGTATAAAATTTTGTTGTGTACATCTTCCTCTCTCTCATTTTAACATTCAGTTCTTGATACCATTTGATATTGTTTCTGTGTAAAACATTAAAAACAACTAAATTGTAAAAAATAGGAAAAACACAAAAAGGGAGAGCTAAATTGTGTTTCAAAATCATGTTAAATTTTTTTCGTAAAATATCATCTAATATTATGTGATAGATGATAAGTGGTATGACAGATGATCTATCAATGAGTTTTCAGAAATTTCTTTCACAAAAGCTCTCTTTTTTTGTACCAATTTGTTTGATAGTACAAACTATATTTAATTCTTAACCAAGTAATCAACTTTCATTAGGCAAACTACTATTTTGAAGTATAAATGATTATTTTCTAAATTCAACCACTCAAGAATAAAAAAGTCAAGTATTATTTGACACTCAATTACTCCTAACTAGAAATTCAAGCATTCTTTGTTATCTTATTTTTTAAATAACATCTCTTTATAGTTAAATGCTGGATTAATTAAAAAATTTTAAAATTTTAATTAATTAATATATTCTAAAATAACTAAATAAATATTTAAAATTAATGATAATTTTTCTTCCCTAATATGATTTGATAATATAAGTAAATATCATTACAAAAGTTACATTCAACTACTTAAGTTTTAAATATAAGGGTAACTTTTTTTATCAATAATATAAATTACCGATTTATGGTTTTTAACTAACTTAACTAGTTTTCTTAAAAAATGTAAATTAGTAGGAAATTAAACAAATAATATGTGAAGGATGGGTAGGGTAAATATTTTACAATGGTAGCATTATGTTAAATTTTGAAATGAAAGTGCTTACAAAGGTGAAATTTTCACTAAATAATCAATCAACACGCATATATTAAGCACTCAAAAGTCCTTTAATGGATTCTCTAACTTGTTCTATTTATAAAGCACTCCAAGTATTGAGTTCTTACCCTAGGGTAGTATAGGGTCAACCTGATTTTTCTTCTTCATAACTATTGTATATTCTTAGTTTTTATCAAATCGATCAAATTTTTAATTAATATTATGATTTCTTTTGATAAAATTATGCATTCTATTTGTATTTCCAAAGCAAATCTTCCATCTAGCCCTACATAAACCAAATACGCTTTCAGTATTACTTCAAAGGTTATTAGAATGATAATTTTAAAAACTTTAATTGTACTCCTAATTTAAGATTATTTTTAAAAGGTGATACCTAATTCTCTTTTATGAGCCTAAACATCCAATAAAAATAGGGTAGCCAACTTTAATAAGATAATATTTTTCTAAAAAAATAACATCACATGTTAAATATTTCTCTAAGATAAAATATTATTTCCATAAATTAAATAATTAGTTTGGTCCCATTTGTGTAGGTAGATTTTGAGTTCCTCAACTTTTTCGTGTGTAAAGTGATACTCTGAGGGTTACTTTTGATTTAAATTTTTTAATTATTAGCGGCATAGTAGCCGTTGTTTTCACTCTACATGAAATTTAACGTCGAAAAAAAAAACAGTAAAAGACAGAAAAAAAAAAAGGTGGAACAAAGAGAAAGTAGAAGAGGGTTGCATAAGAAAGTTTCACTTTATGTAACAAATCTGTGAAAAGTAATAATGCATGTTGGAGAAGAGGGTGTGTGAGAGAAGAAAT
>Ga0209489_100341_pt1 | contig 82499 bp, 42 predicted proteins | sample SiratrowhiteBW_FD_187527 | JGI IMG/M metagenome (GOLD analysis project Ga0209489, IMG submission 187527) | Root nodule microbial communities of legume samples collected from California, USA - Siratro white BW (SPAdes) (version 2) | ecosystem: Host-associated > Plants > Roots > Nodule | place...
TTTTTTTTTTTTTTTTTTTTTTTTTCTTTTTTTTTTTTTTTTTTTTTTTTTTTTTTTTTTTTTTTTTTTTTTTTTTTTTTTTTTTTTTTTTTGATCTCGGATTCTTGTGATTTTTATTTTCTTCGTTTTGCATTTTTAGTTTCATGTTATGTTATGGATTCTGATTTCGGATTCTTTTCTGCCCGCAGATGGCTTCGTATTTCCACGCTCTTCAGTCTCACGCGGATTGCATTGAGATCGACGTTTCTCGTTCTTCAGACGGAGTTCTGTTTGCTCTTCACGACAGGTACTTTTGCCTTCTTCTCGACGTCGTTAACTCTATTTCCATACTACCATTTGTTGAAACCATTTTCTATCTCACTTCTGTTGCCTATTTGAAGTCATCAACAAATTTCATGAAAATACTTGTCATGTATTTGAGGTTTTCTTGTGATCACTGGTTAGTGTACCAAGGATCGCCTTGATAAAATCACATTTCTTAACTCAATTAGATGAAGTTCTACCTTACTTGAAAAGTTTAGGCTAGCAGAGAATTGTGTTCCCTGATCTACATTTTGGTTGTGTTTCAGTTTCGTCCCTTAACATTTAGAAAGCTTCACTTTGCTCTCTTTTAAAAGACCGCAGTGAAACTTCTTGAAAACAACTTGTTAACTCAATTAAATGCAGTACTATCTTATTTGAAAGAATTAGGCAAAAATAGACTTTTGTTCCCTTACATTTAGATTTTAGTTTAGTCTCGAGTTCAAAAAGTTTCACTTTGATACTTGTAGTGTGTCTGTTACTTTAAACCAGTTTTTTCATTCATTTTTTGTTCCTATGGGTATCAATCTTGGCTAACGGCACATCTTCTCTCACAGTTTGCCATATGTCACTAATTTGACCAAATCTGTGTGATAAATTAATGGAAGGTCAAATTTGGTTTAACGGAACAATTTTAAGGGACCAAGGTGAAACTTTTGAAATCAAATTACCAAATTGAAAATTAAAATATAGCTAAGGGACCGAGATTCTATTTTAGCCAAAAAAATTAAGGTGTTCGTTTTTTTTTTTTTTTAATTATTATTGTGTTTTAATTGATTTAAATCTTTTTGTGTAAAGAGATAGGGTTATAACCACTTTGAGATTCATTCTCACACGATGCAGGCAGGGATTTGCAGCAGTTAACTGGAAATGCTAGTACAAAAGTTGGTTACATGAGCTCAAAAGAGGTGAGACTGGCAGACTTCATTTTGTGCAACCTTTTCGTAGTGCTGCTGGTCTATCGTTTTTGGGGTTTGTAGTTTTGTTTTCCTAGATGGTCCTGCTATTTTTGTTGACTGCATTTTTGTTGTTGGTACATGTACATCATTTTAAGAATATTTCCTCCATTCTTTTTCTCCCTTGCTGAGAATTCTTTGAGATATCAGAAAGGAGTAACATTGACTAAGATTGTGTTCAGTTTATTTATGTAGATAAGAGAGCTTAGTCCTTCTCAGCTGTCTATCTCGAAGTTTACTGATGAAACTATACTCACAATCCAAGACGCTCTGATGGTATGTTCACAAGATTCAGTGAATGCTCTTTCTTTTCTTCCTTATTGGTTTCTTGAATAAGTTTAGATCTATCCCTTTCACCATATTTGGTATACATGCTTCACCTTTTATATTGTATTCCTTTTCTGCTATCGTTGACAATTATCTCTTTTAAATGTTCTTTCCATGTTATATTTTTTGACTGTGTTTCCATTATACCTTTTTTTAGTTGACTGCAAATTCAGTACGACAGATAGTTCTAGATGTTAAGGTTGGACCTCCATTTTATGAGAAAGAGCTTGCCAAAGATGTTCTTTCTGCTGTAAGTTAATTCTTCTATGTCTTACATGTTCATCTAATTGTGATTTTCAGTTCTTTTTTTCTTTATGATTTGTTTGAATGAGGACTGAGATAGAGAGGAAAGAATAGTGAGGAATGAAATAGGAATGATAAGAACAGGAGTTAGAGTAAAAAAGGTATGTTGTTTTGATGGATAGAAATATGAAGTGATGTGGTTTTTTCCCGCTTGTTTGGATGATTGGAGACTTTAGGGAGGAATTCTTTTGTATGGGTCTCTTGGAAGTAACTTCCCTCCTAATTTTCTTTTCAAACAAATGTCGCAAATCTTGTATTTCTATCCTATTTCTCTCCCTCCTATTTCTTTCCGCTCCATTTCCTTCTACCTAAACAAACATAGGGTTACTGTCCGGCACATATACTATGTAAAAGCTTTAGCTTCCCCTCTCGAGTTGATAACCTTCTGGAAGATGTATAAGCAGCATGATAGAAAATTTTCCAGCTATTGTGCACGTGGTCTTTAATGTTGACTTGTTGGGCTCATATTTATTTAACCTTTTCCAATGTTAAATTTTGAAGACTGATATATTTGTATTTGTTGTAGACTTATTTCCTATAATTATAATAATATCCTTCTGGGTCGATTACAGTTTTATCACCTGATCTTAAGGGGGGTATTACCATAAACTCGGTACACGAAGTTTAAAAAACTACATTGAACCCCCTTAAGGGTGGTGCCTAGTGATCTAGAGATATAAGGAGTTTAAATCCTAGAAATAGCCTCTCTTATAGGTGTAAGCGAACATTTTCCATCCCCGTACTTGATGGAGTCCTCTTTAGGAAAGGGATAATCTAACAACACTTGAAAATTTGGTGAGTCTTCTAGTGTTGATCACGGTTTCTCTCTCTCTCTCTTGAAACCCTAGGTTATCTCCTGTTCTTCTCTGTTGCATTACTGGACTGTGTCCTTTCTTCTACCTTGTTCAACATGTCTTCATGGACTATCTCCTCTTTTTCCAGGACTCCTTCCATAACTTCTGAAAAGTTAAATGGAAAAAACTAATTATCTTGGTTTGTCTTAGTTAAACTTTGGTTCCTTGGCCAAGTTTCCATGATCATTTAGGAGAAGATGGGAGTTCAGTACCACCAGATCAAATTCAACAGTGGGAGAAAGTTGATTTTTAGCTTTGTGCTCTACTTTGGCAATCAGTAGAGCCCAATATTTTGAGCACTCAACATGTAATTCCTTTTGGAAATAGGCCGAAAGTATTGCTCTCTCAAATAGTCTAAAAATGACATGATGTCTTTTATTGCTGAAGCTCAGTCATCAGTTGAGGAGTTGAAGATGTTCTTGGAAGTTGACTCATTAGAGGAGATAAAAAGAAGTTGGATAAATTTATATGGTTATAATCCTCCGTACAATGAATCCAGATTTTGATATGATAGAGATCAAATTTTAACCAGTCAAGAGGTTCCTTCTATGAAAAACTTGGCAAAACGGTTCCTTCGTGTTACATCTCTTACGAGTAGAAATATTCAAGAATCTGTTGAGTCTTCTGCCATGTTCTTTTTTGGTCCCTAATATTGTCTTTCTTTAAAGAACCAAATATATTGAGGTAAATTGTCATTACATAAGAGAGAAATTGCTGCAAATCTCTGAGGGGACCAAAGATCAATCAAATTTAACAGCAAGTTCAACACATATCTTTATAATTATAGAAATAAAGATCATATCTTTATGATTACAGATATAAAGATGACATTTTTATTTTTAATAAAACTTATTCTTTGATCTAGTAAGTATCTTTATTATTAGAGGAACCAAATCTCCTCTATTTGTTATATTGATTTCGTTTTCTCAATATTAAAAATCTCCCTTGCTGTCAAACAAACACATGGTTTAAGCTCCATGTTTCTTTTTTTCTTTGTTAGTTCAACATGCATCCACCACCACACCTGTGTGAGGGTGCGTGAGGGGGTTTCTCTGGCTGCAATTTGTTGAGTTGAATAGATCAGCATGATGCGATCCCAACAGTGTAGTCTATCTTAGAAAAGTTGCCTGGGAAAAAAATTTCACCAAAAAGGTTGCCGGATATGTCAAAAACTGCTGTCAAAAAGAAGTAGTTAACCTGCAATGGAAGATAACGATTCCTATAAAGTTTCCTCGGTAGACAATGTGTCACCGGTCAAGCACGGTTTTCAAGAAGCTCTAGATACCGTCTTAAAATATAAAAAAAAGTGAAATGCTGAGTTGAAACAATGACAACACTGGTGATATTTAATTGAGAAATTTATATCTGTAATTATAAAGACATGATCTTCATTTCTGAAATTATAAATATATAATCTTTGTCTTTGTAATTATAACAATAAATAAGAGTAGAAGTTGCTACTGACATGGTCAAGGCAATGATTGGTAGTTAGGTTCATTAATTAGTTCTAACTTTCCAAGTTCGTTAGAGTTAGTTAATGTCACTTAACTACCTTGTTCTATAATTAGCTAAAAGCTTCAAAAACAGGTATAGATTATTTCTTATAGAAAAATTATTTAGAATGTTTAAGGGATATTTTGAGGATGTTTTTGAGAAATTATATGAAAGGAAAATTGTAATGCTAACAAATTTTAGAACATCAAAGAGTTATATTATTACATAGAAGTTCGTCTTACTCTTTGGATGGGATTGTTTTATTTCTTGGATTGAAAACTTTCAAGAGTTGATAGATTCTTCCAAACAAGTCCTCTCTCTTTACTTTAGCCATGTTCCTTGTAGTGACTCCTTGATCATCTTCAATCCTAATCATGTTCTCATCTAGTTTCCATGTGCCTTGTGCGGGTCACCCTTTTGGTTTACCAGTGGGACCAACAGATATTTGTCAACCTGTTGCCGTGATCCCTAATCCTCTAAGCATTCACCCCTCTCCATTACATCTCTTCTGACCTGCTGGCCAGTGTCCTTAGTTTTTCCTTCCAAGTATTTTCTGCTTTTGTGGCAATGTAGTTTCCATCTGTAATAACAATATATATGTTTCAGGTGGAGAAGACAGAGTGCAGCAACTGCCTCATTTGGGCTAAAAGTGACAATGTAGCAAGGGATGTAATTAAACTCTCGTCAAAAATTACTGTAAGAATCAGTTTGTTTAGCTCTGTTTGCATGTCTTCTCGTGTTTTGATGTTACCATTTTGTATGAAAATCTTCTGTGCTTTTTCATTTATTATTATTTTAGGATTTCATAAGGGCACATAAGAGCAAAAGATTGTACTTTTGATTGTATTGGCTTGTAGACCCCGTTACTTAGCATATTGGAATTATGGCAGTTGCAAGTGACTTTATATAAACAGTGAATGATAATTAATGCTTAATAATAAGATTATGCTTCTGAGAGTTGGTGTAAAAGTGATGCGTTATTCGGAAAACAAAGTCATCAGGGCCCTCTAAGCATTCTATTAAGTGATAGTTGCATTGCAGCACTAAAGAATATTCTAGTTTTGATTCTTTCAGAGAATGGAAAATTGGATTTTAGATAGGAAGCTACCATTCATTTTTTTTTTTTTGGATAAAAGAAATATTATTAGAGAAGGGGGAAGATAAGAATAGAGATTCTGCTTGGATGAACCAAAAGAATCGACAGAAAAGAAAAACCAAACAGACAACTGAACTAATCATGAGCCGTGTCTTCAAAGCCAGACAGTCTTCACTCGTGTCTAAACGAAGAAATCTTTCCAAAATACCCATGAGCCGAGAACCTCCGAAAATCTAACATTAAAACCTCGTGCATGATTTCCATGAACACCTTATAACAATGCACATTACACACCCTGCAAGAGCTGCCTGCTTTTGTCATCTCAAAACCTCTAAAATAGGATGACATGAGAAAGTGCTCAGAACTGAGTCTTTACCTATCCAACGTTAACCAAAAGTACTACTCTATATTGCTCTTCAAATAACCAGCAGTGACAGTGTTATCATGATTTGTGCCTATTGGCGGATATTCTTATTGAATATTTCAGTACAAATAAAGACTTGACCTTAGTAAAAAAATGGAGGTAATTCATTCTTCTTTGTAGATAAGGAACTGGAAATAAGATTTGCGTTAACTGACTGCGAGTCTTTGAGGTTTAGTTGTTCCCGATTAACTTTTTGTATAGTTGTAACTTGTATCTATGATGACATGAAATTATTGGCATCATCATTGCGAAGCTGCTGCAAGCTGGAATTGTATTATAGATGTGTTATATATGTCCACTTGAGCTTCCTTTCAGTCCAGTCTGGGATGATGCAGGTTGGTTACATTGTAATGAGAGAACATTTTACTGGAGCTAGGACAAATTTGTTGAGAATGAAAGGTGCGGAGGTTGTTGGTGTCTATCATCGATTGATTGATGAAAAGCTCGTTAAAATTTTGCGCAGGTATGTTTTTTATTAAAGCATTTAGCATCTGGTGTCAAGTTTTTACTATATTTAGCGTTAACAGGAGGAACAAAAAGGTGTATGCTTGGACAGTTGATGATGAAGACTCCATGCGAAAAATGTTGTTTGAACATGTTGATGGTATTGTTACGAGCAACCCGACTTCTCTTCAACGCCTAATGCAAGATACCAAGCTACAATGTCTTGAAGAAGGTTATTCGTTACCACGCTAAAATTTCTTTCAAGAATTTTAGAGGTGCGTTATATGTTGTCATCATTAAAATACTAATCCTTTCTGTAACATTACCTTCTAATAATTTTACGACATAGTTTTTTGTAGAATTAACTCTAATGTTTTTTAACACTATTCTTACTTATTTTAAATTCAAGTTATGTTTTTAGTATTAAATTTATTTTATTTTAACGTATACAATTGTTTTGTACATTAAATTGAGCCATATACGATTTTATGAAACCCAATTACATGAAGCAGCTATTAGTAGAGAATTATTGACACCCAATTACAATCGGAATAAATATACTGAGTGAGATTTAGTGACACCCAATTACAACCGAATAAAATTGCTTTTTTAGTTGGTATTCCTAAAATTATCTTTCTGTTCTACATTTTGTAAAACAGAAATGAGAGGAAATAATGGTCTATCTATAATCTAAACTTAATATAATTAAATAGTGTAGTTTTCTGACTAAAAGGTTATTAGTCAATGGTGGAATTTTAATAAATATCCTTGGTAAAGGTTTGTAAAAGGTTATTAAATTATGTATCTTCATATAATCTAATCTGTAATTTTCTTCTTTATCAAAGGAGAAAATCTTATATCCCGCTTTGACAATCGATTTTCCACAATTAATGTTTTAATTTAACGTTCTTTTATAAAATTTATCAATGAAAAAACAAAATTATAAAAATGCTAATACACTAGTTAACTTCATGTTAGAATGTGTAGAAAGTGAAGCTCAAGCTTTTAATTTTGTTGCAATCATTATGGTTAAAGAGATTTTTGCAAAATTTTGTATAATCTAACTCTTCCCGCCCTAAACCTTTGTTTTGATTGAAGGAATAGAAAACGAAAGAAAAAGTAAAAGGTGAAACTGTTTGGATTAAATGAAAAATAGTAAAAAATAAAATAAATAAAAAAATTTATGAGTGATTTATAGAATTAAAAATTTGTTAATTCAAATTGTTCTTATATTAAAATTTATATTTAAATAAATATTAAAAAATATTTAAATACTTATTACTTGTATTTATTTAAGAAGTTTGTCTTGAGTTGAGTACCCTCTTATAAAGTATTTGTCAATTATATAATTTTGTAACGAAAAAATTGATGTAAAAAATAATATTTTGGAAAACAAGTTAAATTTGAAATAAACTTCAAACTAAAATGAAAATAAAAACATCAATATAAATTGAATAAATTATAATTAAAATAATTGTGTTAGTACAAAAAAATTATATTTCAAAACAAAAAATTAAAATAATAAACTAAATAAATTAGTTTTATGTTGAATAAGTTATATAATTATATTCCTTTAAATGATAAATTTAAATTCATATAAAAGTAATAATTGTCCACATAAAAGTAATTTCACATACATAAAAAAATAATTTATATAGATTATAAATTGAAAAAAAAATAAGAATTATAATCACATCTAATAAGCAGTACATTCTCCTAATCCAAAAGAAATAAAGTGCAAATATAAGTTAAATTACAATAATATAAATTTTAAAAAAAATCGAAACAATAAAAAGAAGTTATGTCCACTCACAGGAGTCCCATAATTTATCAATTTTTTTTTTCAATCTCATCAATTTTTTAGTGAATTCTTCAAAACTTTAGTGAACAATCAAATTTTGAAGTTTTTAAATATCGTTACATTCTTTGGGTACCACTCCAATTTTTATTAAGTATATCATTACTTAGTCGAGCTTGTGGTCTTATAATCTTAGCATCCTATTTTAAATTTTTAATGCCTACTCTAAAATATTAATGATTAATTTCAAATTTCAATTCCTACTTTAACGGTCGTAACATATTTTCAAATTAAAATCTACAGACAATATTTAAACCAAAATTTACAATTTTAATGTCTGTTTTAAAAGTATCTAAATACTACTTTGAGTACTTTAAAAACTACACCCTCTTTTAAGTAGTTTAATTCCCTACTTGAAAAAAAAAATATAAACCGTATATTCAAAATGGAATAAAACTACGTTGAGTTCTAAACTAAGAAATGTTATACTTTATTATAAAGATTTTAATCTCTACTATCACTTTATTCAAATTTACACGTGCAATAATCATACCAAACAATGAAAATAGCACTTTCAGATTTCATTTAAGAAAGTCATTCGCAAAGACAAAAGTGTACCTCCATACAATTAAGAGTGTGAAGTCAACCACAGACAACATACATTTATGATGAACCAATGTAGAAGAAAAAGAAAATCACTCATGTCTTTCTACCATTTTCCAAGGGCATGTGCTGATAACCTCCAATGAACAAAAGGAATAGTTGTTCCAATACAACAACTAAAACATTTCAAACGGGAGAAGCAAAGATCTAAAGAATTGTTCATCTTCACCCTTTTATTATGCTAGTGCAATCACTCTTTTGATTCTATTGTCAAATCTTGATACTCTTAAGTAGTTATGATTCATAATACTAAATAAAAGGATAAATGTCAGATACAAAATTGTCGTTAAAGTTTATGTTTTTTATTTTCATTCATTCGTATATTTATAGTTTGATTTTCTAAATAAAGAGAAAAAAAATGAAAAAAAGAAAAAAAAATAAAAAGGTTTGGATTAAAAGAATGTGAATATATTTGAGGGAAGAGTTTGTAATAGATGTGAATAATGCAAATAGAAAATTTGATTATACAATTTTATAAAAAAATTAAAAAAATAGTATAAAATAAAATTTTGAAAATATAAATTAAAGTTAAAATAAATTTGAAATTAAATTAAAATTATAGTACATAAAAAGATTATATATTAAAATAATAATATATAAAACAAATTATTTACTTGATATTAAAATGTAAATAAATAAATTTATTATTTTAATGTTTGTTTTAATTATTTGTTTACAGAATATAATTATTAATAAAAGTAAAAGTTTCAATTACAGATAATCGATTATATATATTTCGCTTTTTCATGCTTGTAGGTCAATTTTTTTCCCTTTTGTGTAGTGGCCATGAAATGATATACATGATCAAATTGGGTGTGCACTCAACAGTGAACATTATTAGGGGTAAGATGAAGATGACACCACTGCTAAAAATTTTCACATTTTTTTGTCATGTTTGCAATGCATGAGAAAAGATGGTGGACCTCACACATTTTCTCTATTTCTTCACACATCCTATTTTCTCATTTTCTCTTCATTCATGTGCTTTTTAGGTTAGTCGGCAGAAAAAAGCACATGAAAAAAATGAATCATTTGTTGTGAGTATGTGGTGTTGGTTTATTATCATTTTGGAACATTTAATGGTTTGGAAGAAAATAAAAAATGTCATGTCATAGTCTCAGGTCTCTCAGCTCTCTATTATTAACCATGCTTGACAACTATCACAGTATTCAGCATTAGGGATGTCAACAAGGCATAGAAAACATATATTAGAGGTCTTGTGAGGGGCTGTGAAATAGACTATTACTTATTTATTCATTAAGCATCACTTTTTTTTCTTCATCAAGTTGTAGATGAGAATATAGGAAATGACATTTCTCAAATAACACACAATCACAAACCCACTTAGCACACTCATTACATAAAAACAAAGATAACTCACTGCATAAAAAGTAAATTAGAAACTTGGTTGATATGGAATTGGTTTGAGATGAAGTGGCACTTTTATGGAGGTAACCAGCCCATATGTCTCACTCATGTCTATGTCTTGTACAGATGCAGGTAGCTTCCAATTGAACCAATAAAGAAGGTTGGCTAAAGCATACTCAACAGAAGCAAGTCCAAAAGTCATTCCAGGGCATGCTCTTCTCCCAAAACCAAATGGAATGAATTGGCCTTTCAGAGGAACATGGTTATTGCCATGTCTCTCTGGAATGAACTCTTCAGGCCTTTCCCAGACTTCAGGGTCCCTCTGAATCCCCCATGCATTCACATATATCAGTGTTTTGGCAGGAATGTCATATCCTCTGAGTTTCACACCAGATGCTGTCTCTCTAGGAACCAATAGAGGAGCAGGTGGATGTAACCTTAGAGTTTCTTTCACTACACATTTGATGTACTCCATTTGGCTTATGTCATCTTCTTCCACTTTTGATTTATGCCCTACAATTTTTCTCACCTCTTCCTGTGCTTTCTTCAATTTCATTGGATTTCTCATCAGCTCTGCCATAGTCCACTCTAGTAGTGATGCAGTTGTGTCACTTCCTGCTACAAACATATCCTGAAATTATAAAGATAGCATTAGTAATAATTCTGAACTCCACCTTTTGTTTGGGATACAAAGTGACAACATGTAATGTTTGAAATTCTCAATAAGCATATCTATAATTAGTCCTTAAAAGTGTCAACTTACTATTAAGTTTATCCAGTCAAATAGTTTCATTTCATCCCTTGAAAAACTAATTTGGATTGGCAAAAGCTTTGTAAGACCAAATTGTATATTAACTCTCTCTGTTCTGTCTTGGATGGTAAGTAAGTCAGTTAAAATGTTTGAAAAAAAGATAGAAAAGAAATCAACAGAACAGAAAAAAGAGGAAAACCAATAGAATTATTTTGATGTCATCGTTGGTGAGCTGAGAGTCAGGCATGGCATTCTTCTGATGTTGGATGAGGATATCCACAAAGTCCTTATCAGCTTCCATCTGCACCTTCTTATGCTTCACAACTAACTCATCTAATAATGCATCAAATGCTACAAAAATGGCTTTGAATTCCTTGATGTTGCCAGTTAGAAAATCAACCCAACTCAGCAAAGGAAAGCGATCTCCCACAGTGACAACTCCAAGTTGAATCATCAACCTCCTTGCAAGCGCTTTGACCCTGCTGTTACTGTACTTGTGTCCAAGAGCACATTTACATATGATGTTGTCTGCTACTTCAAGAACCAACTCACTTAGATTCACAGAGGATGCATCTCTCAAGCTTGCTTCGCCTATCTTTTTAACCAATTCTGCAACCTCTTGTTCCCTTATGAGGCGAAATGACTGCACCCTTTTGGCACTCAGAAGTTCAAGGGAACATATTTTTCTTCGTAGTTTCCAGGTTTCTCCATAGGATCCAAAACCAATGTCATCACCTCCATACAGTAGGTATTTGGCTGCTGTGATTCTGGGTCGGTTTGAGAAGGTTAAGTCGTGAGTTTGCATTATTTCCCTCACCAAATCTGCTGATGAAACCACCACAGCTTGAGTCTGCCCCAACTGCAACCACATCAGAGAACCATGCTTTTCTGAGAGGGCACTCAAAGAACGGTATGGCAATGTGCCTATCTGATGAAGATTGCCAATGATTGGTAGCTTTCTTGGTGATGGAGGCAGATTCAAACTGGTTTTGATTTTGGATCTTCTTGCTAGCTTCAACACAGCAATAGCAAGAAGAAAGAAGAAAAAATAAGGGTAACAAGTAGAAGAAAGAAAAGGTATGGTTATAGAAGGCATTGTTTATCTAGGCACACTCTTCTACCACTCACACAACACCATATATATAGCCATAGCCATCTTACTTATGTTCATTTTGAGGCTACTATTTGATATGAGATAATATTCAATTAAAAAGCTGAGGTGACAGTAGAATACTATTAGACACAACTTGTTCTTGAAATAGTAAACCTCCAATGGAAGAGAAATGAAGTTATGCATGCAGCACTCAATCATTGCTTTCTATAATCACTGCTTTGTCCCACCACCTTTTATCTTCAACTCAAATATTTCATCATACAAATTGTTAAACTTTACGTGTGTTGAGTGAAAACACTGCCATAAAATCCGTACCAAGAATTTTCAACCTCGATATGAATTGAATTTATGAATTTTTTATTTTGATTTTTATATAAAATTTAGACTCACGTTTAAATACTTGATTTATTAAACACCACTTAATTTTATATATAATTTTATTAAATTTAAGATTAGATTGATGGTGACTGATCGGTAAGAGATGCTTCACAAGACAAAATGTAATGCTGGCTTTATCCAAAAAGATAACAGTTCCAATGTGCTTCACTTTAAAAATTTGATTAATAAAAGAACGCATGCATTACATTACACAGTTTTTCTTAACCTGATATTTATTATTTTAAAAATATAAAACACATGTATACAAAAAAGGTGACCTCTTCCATCTTTCATAGAAAATAAATTAATTATATCTTTATTACGATTGATAAAAATAGTGAATATTAATTAAAAATGTTATACATATCAATTGATTTTAAAATATGGGCTTAATTTTCTTTGCTCCTCCTAATAATATACATGGGTTGTTTTAGTTGTGAATCCTATTTCGTTTTATTTTTGTCCTTCTTAATTATATTTTTGCTTTTTTTATTATTTATGACTAATTCTCTCTATTAAGATCATGATCATGTCGTCAAATAATCTTGTTAGTAAAATTATCAACTCCACGCAGATTACATAATTAAAAGTATGATGTAAACACACACATATATTCCATAAAAATTAAATTAAGATTACATATTTGAGAATATATTTTTGTGGAAAACATCTTAAAATGTTAATTCAATTTTTTTAAACATTCTTAATAGCATTTTCTTTACAAAAGGAGAGAAATTTTGAAATGTCATTTTCTTTCCTCCATTAAAATGAAATGTTTACAGGTCCATAAAAAGATTAATGTAAAAATGTAATAATCAATATATTTAATTAGTTCTTTTGACATCCTATTAAAGTAACAATATATACAAAATTAGGTATGTAATCCAATACCCCAAATTGATAGGAAAAGATGCCAACTTTTGAGCTTCTCTTTTTCTAATCCCCAAATCTAATACCTGCATATCCTTATCTTTCTCTTTCCCTCTTCCTCTGCAACTTTAATCATTTTCAATTCTCAATTAACCAAATCATTTCATCGTCAATGCTTCCATAATCAATCAATTAATTAAAATGCTGAAGTTTATGTACTTTCTTTCACAAATACAGAGTATTTAGTTTTGCAATTTTTTATTTTATTTCTCATTGGATAGGAGGTGAGGTATCTTGTGGTTAGAGAAACCCTAATTCTCTGGTTTGGAACATCTGGGTGGGGTCTCAATTTGGTGAAAACCCGTCGAAGTTGGAAGTTCAATTTTGAAGCTTTGAACGAAGATGGCCAATGGGAAAGTGGGAACAACCAATTGGTTCCAAAAGAAGATCGTCGATCCTCTTGTCTCCATTGTCCGCAGGTACTCTTCAAAAATTTCGTTTTTTCCCCTCTCTTTCTCTGATCGACTATTTGTTTCCCTTTTTTATTTCTGAATCGCTGCTGCCGCTGATTTGATCCATCATCTATTGTTCTTAAATTTGGTTTTCCATTGCATTGGATATGCATGATGGATGATATAATTGTTCTTCATTTTAATTATTTCCTGTCTAAAACTAATTAGGGCTGGGAGTATAATATCTTATTAAAAAGGAAAATTTTAAGTGGCCTCTTGTTGAAGCTTGGCTATGTTCATTCATGGTTGTTGCTTATTCTTTCTCTCCACCTTTTTGGAGAAGCCATGTGAGGATGTGTTTCAAGCTGGAAAATGAAATATTAATTGCTTTTATGGAAGTGATTTTTTTTGTCTTTGAATATCTATCATTTGTTATGAGAATCAGGCTGGTGTTGTGAAGACAGCTGTAGATAGATAACTTTGGCCTTTTTTTTTCAGAGGAGCTGAACCAAAGCAGTTGGCTTTTTCTGCTGCTCTTGGTCTTACATTGGGAGTGTTTCCTATATGTGGTACGTTGTTATTAACCAATCTGGAATTATATACTCATTTGTGTTGGAATCAACTTAGAAGAGGATTTATTTGTTTCACTTGCAACGTGCTTGCAAACATGTAGATTCAAAAAGGTTCTGTTTGTTGTCCAGCATTTATGCTCCGCATCTTTACCAATCTAACTTGATTTTCCTGCTGATTTATAATGCGATACGTGTGTCACAAAGGGTGGAGATCCTTTTCCCAATACATGCATTATGGATCTAGTGAAGTTAATATAAATTTCAGGGTGGAGGAGAATAAATGTAGACTATTAACTATATACTTGAGTTGTAATTACTGACAACAAAAAGTGGCTTCATATATGTGATGTGGTGAGTTGTTTTCTAAAGCAGTAGGCATCTGAGAGGGGTGATGCATTCAGTATGTGGAGAACCACATAAAGAGAAACTTCATGCTGCACTAACTTTTGAATTAGGGAAAACTGAAAGGAGAAATGACCAACTCGGTCAGCCTTTTTATTTGAGTATTGGCACTGCATGTCAGCATATTTTTATCTCAATTGACTGATGAAGGCTAAGTATTCTTCATGATGGACCTTTTTTTCATAATACCTTTTTCTTAGTAAGTACAATCATGTCATGATTCAGGTTAAGCAAAATAGAAACAACTATTTTTGTATAACTGTTAGATATTGTCCCAGTCTATTAACCAAAGAGGGAGGAAATCAATCAATCATTAAGATAATTTGTTCATATCTAAAACATTAATAACCATTGATACTGACACCACATACAAAACAAATTTATATCTATTACTAGTTTTGTATGCTGCAGCATTGTTGAAAAAAATGTATATAATTTCTTTCTTGAATGATTAACAAGCATTACATTGGTTAACATAATATATAATAATTGTTAACTTTGGAAAGGAGGAATTTAGACGCAATTGATTCCTAATGATAAATATGTTGATAAGTTGAGAATCGACTGCCATGGGCCTAAACTTAGCCAGGCTTACCTGCTGGGTCTTTCTCTGAAAAAATGGAAGTTGCCTGTTGCATAAAGCACTGATTTTCTGTCAGAATAGTTGAAGTGGTTTAGAATCTGTTCATCCAGGGTAATGATTCTGATAGGATTCTTAATTGGCTGTCCAACATGTTTCATCTGTCTGTATTGAGGTTTGAACAGTCAATTTTAAATTAATTAGTTTTGCATTATAATCTCTAGCTAACCATAGTTTAGTACTGGTAGCCAACTAGCATAATCAGTTTAGTCTCTCTGTCTAATTTCCAAAAAACTAAATATTTCAATTAAGTCTAGAGAATAGAGATGCAGCTCATGGAAAATGCAACGTGACTAACATAATCCCGATACTGTATGATTTCAAGATTGAGCAGCAACTAGAATTAAGTATAAAGTATAAACTGATTCCACCTACCAAATGCATCACAAAATCAAAAGAATAAAAATATGATGTTAATTAGATATCTGAGAAATAATGACACGTTCTTCTATAATTTGTTAGACATACTAATGTTTTTCAAATAGGTGTCACTGTATTCCTCTGTGGGATGGCTATTGCATTGCTTGGACCACTTTGCCATGCTCCAACTGTGATGCTAGCGAACTTCATTGCTACTCCAATAGAGTTGAGGTAATATGTATTCCATGCCGTCTTTGCATCTACTTTCCTTCTCTTTGGGGAATCATTTATCATTGTACTTTTATTTTGTTGGCCATGTTACAATCAAGATTTTTATGCAAATATCTTATAAATAATTTTATGACTTCAAATTTTGTTAGAACCGGATTTTTTTTCTTTAATTTCTCATGGAATGGAAAACATTTATTTTCAAATCTAATTGCATCCTAGTAGGCCAAATAGAGGTTTTTGTTTCAACTCAATCAAATGAAAGACTTTCCAATTTGGAAAGCCTAACAAAACTTAATGATGAAGGGTCTAGCTGTTGTTGCATCCCAAATGCTAGGAAGGGTTATATATTTGATTCAAATAATGTTCATACAGAAACATGTTTTTATGTTCAGAAAGGCCCCCTAATAGGAAATTCATTTTGTTTTTAAATTGTTTGGTAAAAAAGTAAATGTGTACAGAGAGCCCTAATGAACAATGAAAGAGTTCAGATGTTCTTCTTAATTATACCCATTCATACTTTCATGTTACCTTGTTATGTCAAGTGTTGGACATTTAGTTTCTCTCTTATTCCTAGACCAATATTTTTTTTTTGGTAATAGATTATATATACATATGTGTGTGTATAAATATTGATTTTACTCTTGTTTGTACGTTGGTATTTGCTTTCATTTGTTATTTCAGTTTGGTTGTACCCTTTCTACGCTTTGGTGAAGCTATCACTGGTGGATCTCATTTCCCTTTAACATCTGATGCTTTAAAGAAAGTCTTTACTGGCCAAGCTTCACATGAAGTCATATTAAGTATTGCCCATGCGGTAGGTGCTACCACGTAATATTTTCTTATGGATTTGTCTTAAATATAGAGATGTGTACCCAAAACATAATAAAAACAGTACATTCATTTCTCCTTTTCTCATATGTGCCACTTTACCTTAGTTTGAAGTTTGAAATGGAGCATTGACCTATTTAACTGGTTCTTTATTAACCAGTAGTCAAACTTGTTCCTGTCGTTTACTTTTCTATTCAATTTTTAATTGAAGATTTTAAAATTTGTCTCAACTGTTTATATGCACACATATTTTTAATTGCATTTCCTATTTTCCTCTAACAAGGAAGACATATAATGTAATGTTGATCTCTCATGTTTTGTAAACTAGCTATATTTTTATGCTTTTCATTATAGTATGTAATTTATTGCACCTTTAGTCTCTTTTTTTACTTCAACATACTTGAGGAGTTGGCTAGATTTTTTTTCATTGTCATTGGATGCTTAAATGGAGCAACGAGGTGTTAGGCTCAGTCATTTTAGATTTTCTTTTTAAGCAAGACTATAATATACTAGGCTGAAACTTTTAGACTTACAAGAGTGGTCAGGTAACAATAGGAACAACATTGTATTCTGGTTTACTTTGATTTGAAGCTTCTTGTAATATTCTGAATCTTATAAATTGTAAGTGTAGCTTTATCTGGATCAAAAAGATATTGTTTTAGATAATTTATTTTTACTATCATTCCTAATTGCACTTTTTGTATTTTGTCATTCCTTGTTAATTGCTGTATTTTACTATATACATAACTTCACTGCTGGCGCTATTCAGTGCACTCAAACAGACATCATTTATGTATTATTTAAGTGATCTCTTGAGTTTGTTTGACTCAAATTTTTTGATAAAAAAGTTATGCATAGTGGAATTGGTTTCTACCACTTGAGTCTTTTTTGTGATACACTGACAGTAAATCTTTCTATTCTATACTTTATTTAGGAATGCTTTTGTACCTAGAAATTCAGGAACCTGTTAACTTTTTCTTTTGATTATTTAATGTTTAAAATCCCATGTTTATCAAACGTTTGCAGTTATTAGGGTGGCTTGCCGCTACACCGATCATTTTGGGTGGTCTATTCGTAGTACTTTTACCGTGCTTCAAAATTCTGGTACGTAAATTCTCAAGTGTTACTTCAAGTCCAAAGAAGCCCCTCCATCCACACTCAGAGATAAAGTTGAAGGTAAGAGCTGTTTGAAAAAGTAGCATAGCAAAAAAAGAATAGTCACAAAATTGCTTCACTGTGAACAGTCATTCACTCATGTTCTTGCGTGACATAAATTGTACATAAAGACTTGTAATGCTGATATTGATAACAATGTATCCTATCTGTGAACTATGGTTTTGTAAGTTGTGTAATGTTATGTTATTACCAAATATAGTATGTGGTTGTCTACCTCAATTTGTAGTCAGTATTACTAAGCCCCACCTGTGTAAGTTTTGTTTTTATCTTCTATGTAAAAGAAAAAAAAAAGTCAACTTTGTTTGATAAAAGTAGTAAAATGCTTAGAAAGATGTAAAGCATATGCATATTTTTTTTTTTTTTAAATGTTCCAGAAGTATGTTCTTTGTTTTTGGTGATTTTCCAACCAAAGTATCCAAATTCAGTAAAGCCACTTTTGTCTCAAAAATTGGAAGATGTTGTCACATTAATCTCTGGATTAAAAGAAATTAAGAAAAAAATATTGTATAAACATTAGTGGACAATTATATTTAGTCTGAAATTATAAAAAAAAAGGCTTTTCATTTAGAAGACTTATTGAACATTTTGTTAATTGTTAGAAACTAATGTGGCAACACTTGGCACTTTCAGGAACTTTCTTCTGTCGAACGAGAACCCTTGATGAAGAAGATTACGGATTAATGATATGAATATCTAACTTTAATTTTAAGTATTATTTGCATTTTCCTCTTTCAAAGCCCCTTTGTAATATGCCAATATAATTTTAATGTAATGTTATATGTATAACGTGTCCTCGATAACTTAGCATTAAATTATTCTTTGAAATATAAAATACAAAATATATAGCAGGTCTCTATACTTGATTTTTTAACATCAGCTAAGCAAGTCAAGTAAAGCATTTTCGCGAAATGCTAAATAAATAATGAAATAATTAAAATGCTGATAAATTTTATTAAATTGTAGGGTAAAACCAACTTTAAGAAAACAAATACTCTACTTTCAATCTTAAACGTAAGTATCCATTATCTCAGTAAATATCGAAACTGATAATTTTCATTTATATAAATAAGAATTACAAATGAACCATTGATACAACTTTGACGTCAAAGCATCAAAAGAGTTTTCCTAGGAGGAATGGTGAAGATCATAACTTTGTTGTACTCTAATTCTAGTATAACATCTTCATGTATTCCAAGTTAAAAACAAGGGAAGTCTTCTAATTCAAGTAACTTCGTAAAATGGCACACTTTAATATACACTTTATTTGATTTCCACATAAAGAACAATTGGTTCACCCCAACACAAAATGGATAACACATAATATTGCCTCATCTCAATTTTATTTTCAAAATGCAGTGTTTTGGCACCTCGGAATTATTCTTAAATTGTAAAATTCAGGAAGTGGACGATAATGAAATAATTTGTTTGCAGTAAATCAATTAACTAACTCTATCCCTGTCAAAGGAAGCCCCGCATGAAGCTGAAGAATAACATCACCAACAGTCTGCAAGAACAACAGGCAAGAAAAGTATCAGATTTGACAGGAGTTTATTGGTCCTCTCTCTCTTTTCTTTTAATCAATATATTCAGTGGTAGCATATATAATTCAGAAAAATAAAGTACAAAAGCAATTTAAGCATAGGGAAAACGACTTTTTATGGATTCAGATACTTCAAAGGAAGAACAAACGTGAAATGGCCCCACACACCTTAGCCATGGATCTATAAGAATGTTCTGTGACGCCTGCAACATGAGGAGTCATGATAACATTCTTAAATTTAAATATCTGGTCATCAGGGTTAAACGGCTCAGTCCAAGCAACATCAGTGCCTAACCCTCCTAAGTGACCTGATTCAAGGTTGTTGATCACAGCCTCATAGTCCACAAGACCACCTCTAGCAACATTCACCAGAAGCGCACCCTGAAATAAACAATTGTATAATCGCAAGGAAATTCATCAAAAGTTACAACAAACTAGCCAGTTAAACCAAAAGATATTTCATTAATGTTACATTTGCTTGTTTTCCTACAAATAATGTGGTGTTAGCAGGAAAACTAATAAATTTGTGATGACTTCACACTGTGTCAGAAAATAAAACGAAAATGATAAGGATCTGCAATAATCTTTCCCACTATTTAAGCCTATATGAGATAATTATTCACTTTTTCAACCATAAATTCCAATTATGCATCCTCTCAGGTTAGCATTTATTTCCCTTCCGTCAAGCAAAAAACTCTTCTGTTACAATCCACATTCCCTAGCCATCCTCTTTACTTTACAGAACCCAACAAGAACAATTGATAGCTATGTGCCTCATGTTGGGTTACCGTGTTGATTTCTGTGCTGCCCATCTCAAATTTTGAAAGGTTTTGATAAATTGACACTGAAGTAGTCCATTCTCATCTCCTTTGGGTTGCTCACAGGCTTTCTGATTTCAACCTTAATGGCTTTGACTAAAGCATCTGCTTTGATGAGTTCGATTTTCATGGGAGATAGTTCTCATAAATCATCAACAATCAACATAGTCAAAACAATAGCTTGCAAAAATCTTATTTTGTTAAAAAGTGTTATTACCCATTTGTCACTTGTGTAAGTCCTACTATTACAATTATATTGCATACTGTTGTTTTGAATTCAAAAAAGTATAAAATATTTTATAATTTACAAAAAGTTTTATGAGCAAGTTAGCAACTCAGAAAAAGAGAATAATACTTTCGACAAAATAATCAAGTAAACGCTCATTCTTGACATTGTAAGTACTGTTGGTCACTTTATTTAGTTCATAACTTCTCAAAATCCACTCTTCAGTCCCCAACTACGCAAACGACATTCATTATATTTCCTTACTTCGTTTGCCACTGTCATTTAGCATAGAAAAGGAATAAGTAAATGACATCAACAAAGCCAGGACTGAAGTGTGGGTTTTGAAAAGTCAGGGATTAGAATGGGGATTTACTCAAAAGAAGGAACAAAGAATTATTGCAGAATTCGGATCATAAGGAAAGTATCTCCTTCCAAGTGTCACCTCTTCCAACCGAGAAGAATAACTCAGTTACAATCTCAACTCACTGTACGTTTTCCCTCTTATGTATCTACCAAAAACTCAATGGATTAACCAGATTCCTAGATAACTCGGTTAGGACTGGGTGGGCCCCACTAACCACCTGTCTACTTCGCATCTTTATGCCTCTGAGCTTACATTACAGGATCTGTTTGCATTCTGCTGGGACCTAACAGAGTACGATCTCCTTGATAGGTACTTTGAATCCAACAGCGGCTTAACGGAAAAGTTCACTCTATCGGAATTCACAAGTTATTCAAAGTTTCAATTTGAAAATATTTCATACTGAGATATCAAAGATAATATATACCAAAAGTATTTTGACATTTACCCATCTCCCAAGATCTTGTACACGCATTATGAGCCTAACTTAACTTCTATACAAGAAAAATAAGTAAATCAGAGAAGGTCATCTGAAATGGTAAACACACCTTTTTCATAGAAGATATGAACTTGTTGTTTATAATACCAGCCTGAAAAACATCATATCAAAGTCAACAAGCATGTAATGAAAACAAGTCCATTAATATTATGCTTAGTTCACAGAATGCACTTAAAAGCATTTAGAAAAAAGGCAGAACTAGATGTCACTGAAGCTTTTAAGCACAAACAGATTCATGTAATAATCAACTGAGATTCTACATCAGAACATTGGTTACTGCTAAGGAAAAAGAAACAAGGCTTTCTAAATAATAACACTATATCTAAACAAAAAAAGGAGAAGAAAGATAGGATAAAAAATATACAAATAAAATGTTTTTCTGTTTACCCATTTGTCAACCATCTACCATAGGTTTTCACCAATCTCAAAAGCTTTAATAAAAAACAAAAAGGGAACCAAAGTAGCTAAAAGTAAGTAAAACAATGGAAGTTCAGAAAAACCAAAATAAACGAAGGATTGTAAAAGGTCCAACCGTCTCATTGTTTAATCTTAGGCAGCAAACAACAATGTCAGCCTTCCTCGCAAAGTCATATATATCTTCATGACTACCCTTCACATCAACAAGATCATGTGCATCATCTTCAACAAATAATAAAAAATATGTTAAGAAATAGATGAACAAATGAGACTTATTACAAGTAATGGTCCACAACAATTGGGAAGGAAAAATACTTCTGCTTAATTTGCTATCCTCCTGTGCATATGAAGCCCAGCTACGCTTTGTAGCCATAACTTGTACACCAAATGGCTGCAAACGCTTTGCTAAATCTATTCCAATGTTCCCAAAGCCCAAAATGAATATCTACATTACCATTAAAAATTAGTTTTCTACAATGAGCATAGTCAATTATTGTAAACATATCAATGTATAGAAATTACACTTTGGGAGGAAAACAGATGTGAAAGGACAAAATTTACTCTATTCGTGGTTGTTTTACCCTTGTACTGTTTAACATAACTGTATCACTTATGCATGTAGTACAGAAAAGATTTGGTCGAGGAAACTGTGTATGACAATATACGAATCAAAATGTAAGCCATTCTGGGGGGTTTATCGGAAAGGACTCTGACTAGATACACCAAAAACTGAAGTTTGAACTAAACATAATTTTCATAGCCCCTCAAATAGAACACCAATCTCTATCATTTGTTTAACCAATGCTATTTAACAAAATGAAACTTAATTCAATCAATTTTAGACACCCAGAAAAAAAAGTAGGTATATGCATGTTATCCATAATAATTTTTAAGACCCAAGGCAACATGTCAAATATATTGCTTTGATCATCTATCGCCTTCTCCTTCCTTTAAAAGTACAATTCGTTTTTATTTAGTTAGAATAGGCTGAGATCCATTTCTATTGAGGTATGTAACCATTACGAGAAACAATAACCAGGAACAAGAATAAAAAATGGTGAGGATAACAGGAATATTATTTTGTTTCCCAAAAGGAATCAATACACTCACAGTTTTCCCAAATAAAGTTTCAGTAATTGGCTCTCCAAGCTTCTTCTGTTGTATGGAAACTTGCAGTTCATTCTGCATGCACATTATTTTTTCTTCAGAGTTAGAACAGCATTCATTCAGAAAGAATGGAATTTTTTTATTTCAAATTGAAGATATCATACTTGCTTTCGGAGGAGACCAAGCATTAGATATATGGCCATTTCAGCACAAGAAGCTGAATTTCCAGTAACATCACTTGGGATCCTAGCAACTTTGATTCCATGCTTTGTTGCAGCATCAATATCAATACCTTGGAGAAAAATTCATGATTTATCAATTTGAAATTATGATGAGGTTTAATGGGACGGGAGGAACGAAAAAAATAAAAAATACGAAATCACATCTACAATCAATATGGAAAACATGAATCTTCCTCAAATTCCACATTAAACCTCAACTGACAGTAATCACAGTACCTTCCAGCCCAACACCATACTGCATTATAAGCTGCATCTGAACTGCACGAGAAATTATGTCTGAATCTAGCCTCATGCTTTTTACTATGCAGACATGATAATTGCCAATATCCTTGGGCACATCTTCAAAAGAGAGAACATCAACCTACAAACGCAACAGACAACTTATTGATCTAAACTAAAATCAATGAAACATTTTTCTCACTGTATTACAAAGATTGTACAACTGCCATGCTAGTAGTACTATCTAGAAATTTTATTAGCAGTTATCTTAAACCACAAGTAACTGCAGAGAGAATAGTTACAATTATATAGAACACATAGGGTAAAAACACAAACACAAGTTTTAGTGAGAAATAGAATGCTAAGGGCAAGCTCATTTATTCAAGTAAGCCAAAAATCAAAGTACAAGGAACCAATGATTACTTCAAGGGTTCATTAATCTCCACCTAATTTGGGCAAGTCTAAATCACCTAAAATTAATATATTCATTGCTCTTAGAAAGGAAATTCAGACATTTAGTCTCCATCCAATGCCAAAATTATTATTATTATGTTCATCTGAAAACAAGGCACTATGTTTTTACCTATAAACCCTAACCTAGGTACTGCAAAATTTCAGAGGACTCTAAATGAGAAGAGACAACAATGGAAGAGATTAGAGCCTTGGGAAAGAATGAATCTCAGAGGTTATAGATCTACTGAGATGGAAGAGACGCAGTGGCCGGAAATGGTTTTCATATTGAAATACAAAGCTAGTATGAATTACATGTCATAGTACAATCCCAATTAAACTCTACTGCGACAAAGAAAAAATAAATCATTATTTGTCACAATCCAGTTTAGCATGACTCTATCAATCACACAGAAATCGAAGGACATTTCATCAGCAAACAACAGTACAAACATCTCAACAAAACTAGAGTAATTTAATTTGCTAGTTAAATACAACCAACATGCAGTATTGATTGCATTTTACCTTGTTAAATGAATGATTTTCCAAATTTTTGTACCACTAGTGAGAAGCAGGAAGTGGCGTTCACAAAACAACAACAACAACAAAGTCTTGCCCCACTAGTGAGGTTGGCTAGATGGATCATTTGATGCCATTCAATAAAAACAACAGACAAAACCGGAGTAGTTCAATAGCTAGTTGGATATGATGAACACGTCCTATCAATTCTATTTTACCTTGATATGGGCATGATTTTGCAAATACTCTGTTGTATATTCATTAGAAGCAGGGAAATGGGGCCCACAAAACAAAACTCGAGTGGTTTGTCTCTCAACATGCTTTACCAAGTTCCCATTAATCTCCATGAGACCTGTCCTACAACATGAAGCAACATTGAAATAAGAAAAGAATGAAATTCAAACACTGCAATCGAGTCAACTTTTTTTGTATCCTGGACTGAAGACAATTCAGCTCCAGTTGGATGAGTCCTGTATGCAACGGTGGCTTCCAACTGCGCCGCAAGTGGAAATTACCACCAATTTACTAGATTAAAAAATTGGAAATCATAAAAAGATATTTTTCTTTCAATTTTCATTTTTTTTCCCTTTTTGGTAATTGAACAATCACTCTGCACATGCAGGTGGAACTAACTTGTTTCGAGGAAAAAGTCGCCATTTTTCGTAGTCCCAGAAAACCGTTTGAAGAACTACAATTCTCCATAAATTAATCTTTGCAAAAAGAAGTGATATTTTGATCAATTGATGACCAAATCCCATTGAGTCAAACAGCAAGTCAATTTCATTTCGAAAACTGGGGACTGGGTGAATCTCAATTTCAAGGCATTTTAAGTTGGGAAAGTCTGAATTGAAATTTGAAAGAAGAAGGAGAGGAAGAAAGAACATACGAATGAAGGTATTTGGTGCGATGAAGATGATGGAAGTGTTGAGTTGTTAGCGATGTGAATAGCCTGGAAGAGGATGTGCGACCAAACAAAGCCCTCAACATAATATTCTACTCTCCACATCAAGGTCTCTTTCTTCCACTCTTCTGCCACTCTTTCTGCGATCAGACTCTGTGTTTGTTTACACCCACTTTCTACGCCGGTTTCTCTGTTCATCATTGCTCTGCTACACATGTTTTATGTGATCCATTCCTAAGTTTCAAATAATTTTTGTGTTATTTATATATTACTAACATGATTTATGTTATGTATACTTATGATTTGAATATTAATATGATTTAATGTAAAATTTTTATGTATTATATGAAACGGAATCTTGATCTTATCTTGCAAGTAGAAGCCAAAAGAAGGATTATAGCTGAATACCATCGACAAGGATTCAATAATACGTATGGTTGCAGATTAAAAAAAACTTTGTGAATCACATGGGGATATGATTGATAAAAAAAATTATTTGTTAGAATTGTAAAATTATTTCTTTTATCTTTAATGTTAAAATTGATTATAATAAAATATAATTATTTATTTGTATATAAAACTTAAGTGTAGTTAAAATATTACTTCCATCTTAACATGTGAATTCAGTGGGAAAAAAATTGACATAAATGCATATAAAATTGATATCACCCTGACTTAGTGAAAAATATTTAAATATTAATGAAGATAAAATTGATATCACCCTGACTTAGTGAAAAATATTTAAATATTAATGAAGATTTAGGGTTGAGGTGCAATGTTTTTAACATGGTTATGGTTGTCAAATATCGATGGATCTTTAATAAAGATTTTTCAACCAAAATAATATGACCAATCTAATTTTACATATTGCATAGGCATAGATGGATAATGTATTTGTATTTGGTCATATGATGTCATTACATAATGAAGTTAATTAATCAATATATTAATTTTCATAGTCCATACCATAAAAATATTTTTATACAATAACTGAATGGTATTATTGGACTGTAAATTCAACATGTGCACGAACACAGAATCCAATGAAACCATTGAGTTATTTCATAATCGTAATTGAACTCCTCAAATATGTATGAGATTTACAACTTGATACTTCAATTAGTCAAAATCAATCAACAGGAATGTATGACTTTAATTTTATTTTTATATAAAGGTTACCAAGTTCTTTGATCTTCATGTGGAAATGAAACAATTTAATCAAATCCTCAAATTACATAGTTTTTTAGAATGAGAAATTTGATGATAAAGTAAAACTTAGACTTTGCAAATAATGGAAAATGCATGATCTTAAGTGTCAGTACCCTGATCTAAAACCAAGCTTTCTGGTAGTAACTCCATCATCGGTTGTGGGGACTTTTTTCATGTACTTTGTCTGGCATTTCTATATCTTTTTGAGCCGTCAATTTTGTACACATTAACCTCAGAAAAATGTTTTAAAAAAACAAATAATTTGTCTCCAGTATATTAACAATTTCTGGCTTGAGAGCAGAGCAAAAGCGTTGCCCAGCTGACGTGACATAATGAACTCGAGTGCAAATTATTTTTCTAGTTAGTATGTCAAAAAACTAAAAAATTTAATCACCGGGATACAACAACTTGGCCCCAATATAAAATGAGAATATAGAGTATATAATATAAAGGCTCAATTATACAAATCCCTGAAAAAGGAAGTCAAGTCAAACTATATGAGGGCTTGGATGCCTTGCTGTTGCATCTCTCTTAGTCTCCACATTAGGTAAATGCCATCTTCTCCACGTTCTTCTTGTTCCATCTGTTGTAATGCCCAAAAATAATATACAGTGTGGATTGTATCCTGGCAAAGAAATAAATCATAGTTAAAATTAGACAAATATGAAGACACCAAAAACCATAACCATAATCAAATATGAAGTATAGATAAAAAAGCAGACAGCAGTGAGACATAACAAGAGCCACAAGGAGAGCTTGGGACAAGAGCTGTAATTATTACGCTATTTGCATGTCTTTCTCTATACAAAACATATTTTATCTCAGTGCAACTGTGAAACCAAGCATTTCCACAAAGTGTACATTTAAATGCGAAAAATATACATCATACATCATTCATCTTCACTTGATCCATGCCTTCCATAGCTCCCAAACATGGAATTGTATGGTGAGAAGGGATCGAATTACTTCGAGATTATTAAGGGGAAAGGAAAGGCAAAATTTGTAAAGTAAATGGCATTAGAAATGTTTACACCATTAAGAGGTACCCACCTCTCCTATGGGACGTAATAGCTTTTTCAAATGGTACTTGTAGCAATTAAAAATATAAACCGTTAGAAAACCCAGCGTTTACCTTGCCTCCTTCTGTAATTGCCCCATTCCTATCACGTACACAATAGATTTGCTGTGTTTGAAACTGAAAATTCATTTTAACAGAATCATCCATGAAAGTTTTCAATCCATTTTATAAGAAATTTTAAAATTAGCAATGAACTTCTGGAAGTAATAATTTACATACCATTACAATAATTACAGGAGATGAACCCATCATCTTGGTCTCTCTTACATCCACCTCAGATACATGCAGAATCTGCATTAGTGTTAAATATTTTAAAAAACGAAATATCCTATAAGGTACAGGAACCTTAACCATGTTTTGTTAATTTGCTTTTCAAGTTTCGTTCGCATGAAGGGATAAAGGAGAAAACATCAGGAAAATAACCATAACTTGTGAAGGTTTGACACAAAATAAACAGAGTAAATAGTAGTACAACTATAGGCGTAACAACCACATTTCTACACTTGTGTAAATGGCACTTGGAGCAGTTGCGCTGTTCTTCGGTGATAAAAATTATCTGTTTGATACCCTCAAATTCCCACCCCATTTTCAGCTACAGCTATTAACTAAGTATATATTATCATTTGCACACGGAAACCATGTTACCTACATTATATTTATCAAGTTAATCAGGATTGAATTTTGGTTCAAAGCAGAGAAGATATTAAGGTTATTTCGTTCTATGATTTTTTTTTCTTTACTTAAACCCTATAGAACATACTACCGAGACCTCAAGAAGTTGTGTTAAAATGAAAAAACTAATTTTTTTTTTGGGGAACAATTTAACATGCTCAATAGTATACGGTACAATCAACCTCATTCAAAACAAAATGTCATTGAACAGAGAAAGCAACAAGAAATATTAAGAAAATTGCAAATCTCACCTTGTTATCAAAGAATATGCCAATACTTTGGTAAGCACGACGCTCTGCTGTCAAGCGTTCAACCAGCTCAGGGCTACAATACTTCTTTAATGTTTCCATATCTCCCTGCATATATAATTAAAATCAAAGTCTGATTCATAAATCGTAAATGCATCTGCCCGGCAGAAAAATAGATTTAGAGTAAAGCTTAGACAAAAGTGTTTTATCCCTACCATGTTTTGTATTTAACAAGTGATATATGTAACAGTTTTTAACAACCTATCATTGATCAACTTCTTCTGCTTCAGTAGCCAACTTCTCCGACTTCAACTAACAACTGCAACTGCCATTTTCATGTATATGAAGTCAAGTCCTCAAACAACCATTTCATGCTAATGGACCCCCCACATCCAACCAGGCACATTGTCATCTTTCTTAACCCATATTTGAAGACAACGCTTCACTTCTTTTTCATTAAAGTGATTCTCGCTAAACATAAATTAAATCCAAAGGTTTAACCTAATTGTTGTTTCCCTTTTCAAAATGATTATTAAATGAGTGTTCTTACCTAATGATTATTGATTAAGATTCTTGTCAGTAACTGAGAAAATCTAGCATTTTAGTGTGCATTACCCAACATTTTAAGATCTATAACTTAGAAATCAAACAGTATTACATATTTGTTGCTCCAAGCTTACACCCAATGCCACCAGTCATCATAATCATCATCCGGTTCTCCTTTTCTTATTTGATTACACTAGGCTTTGCATTACAGCCTAAAACTAGTGATGATGTTGAGGATTTCTTTTAGAAAGACAAGTGACCAGAGATGAGTGTACAATGAAATGTAGAAGTGATTATAACTTTATAAGTCATACAAGTGCAACTCGTCAGAACAAGATAGCAAATAGAACTATACCCAAGTATTGGCCATGAACTCATGCCTAATTCAAAAATGGAATGAAAAAGTGATTGCAAATTTTAAGCATTTCTGTTGAAACTATAACCTACCTTGATGTAAGCATTAAGCACTGGTTTTATTGCCTCCTGTACTTCCACAATAAATTCTGGTAATGAGAAATAACTGGTCCATGTAAAATAAAAGAAAAGATGTTAGCAAATAAAATAACAATAAAATACTAGGACTAAGATGAAAACAAAAGTCATGAGAGCCTACGGATCCCGTTGACGTATTTCCTTGTAAGAAATTGCAGCATCTGTTTCTTGAAACATACTATCATTGATACTGTAAAATAAATGTGCAGTAAATTAGGGCTTAAATTTGCATCATACACCAAAATACTATTTAGACTATAATCAGACAAATATAGCAGCATGCATAACTATTATCAGTAACCAATCATTTGATATATCTAATTTCAAAGAACAAGAATGAGTGCAAAGAGAAACTTGATGACATACTCCTGTATTTTGTGAACAATGGGGCTATCACTGGTCTCATATCTTTCCCGCAAGTCCTCTACTATCTGCCAATTCCAATAAATATATAAAACACCAAGACAAAAATGGTGACTTGGAAGTTAAACATGTAACATTTTCTCCATCTACAGTCATGAATTATCAAACCAGACACTAATGCTTAAGAATGCAAGTTAGACAAGCTACACAATATATCATAATATAACAAATCGCCGTTACAAAAATAATTGTTATAGTAGTATAAAGAACCTCAGGAGTCCAGAGTAGAGCATACCTCCTGGCCCTTTGTCTTCACTGGGTCACTATACTTAAGGAACCGTTTGGATACTGGATGACCTTTCACCTTTATGAAAAAGCAAAGAAGATAATTCAATGGAAAGTTTTCCAGGTCAATCCAATTAAAGAAGAACTGCAAACAAGTTACCTTCTCCCTGAACTCATCAAACTTCTTACTCCACCAAGACTGTTTAGTTGGCATAACAACCAGATCTGTTCTTGTACTTGTTTCACCACTTGATGCAAAAGGAACACGCTTTCTCTTTGTCGGAGTACTGCTTAACTCCTCTTTTACTATCTCATAACTTTTCTTGGTTATGTCAACTAACTTTGCATCCTTTAATTTTTGGAAAGCAGCAGAAACATTTGGAGACGAAATAGTTGATTTAAATTTCCCAAACAATGAATCTGTAGGATTGCTAGATCCAGATTGCTGGTTTTCCTCTTCCTGAGATGATGTCTTATTTCCTCCATTTACATCAGCACCCTGTTTGGTTGAAGAATCAGTTGATCCAGAAGAATCCTGCTTTCCTATACCAAAAGTTCCCTTCACCTAATTTAACAAGAGCAATATCAATAACCTATCAATTGTCAATAACTTTCAACAACAGAGTTTTGGATCATGAACAGACCTCCTCAGTTGCAGCTGATATCTTCTCTTTAACATTGTAAGAAACCTTCAAAACGTACAATTAAATTCCAGGACCATGTCAGCTTATTAAAAATAGATATATGGATACCAAGTTCCCATGAGCAAAAACAAGGGAAGAATGAGAACATAAATAGAAATCTAAGGTGCATCCTTTTACCTAACCAAAAAAAAAGATCAGTGTAAGGTCACATTAGACTTTCCACACAATTACACATCCAATGACTTCATACTCAATTCATGCATTGATGTATGTATATAGCATTTTCTGATAACACTACAGAGTATCAGAAGTCCCCCTTTTCTCATAACTAATTTCCATTACTAATCAAGAGTAGAAAGTGAGGATGACCTTTGATTATACCTTCTTTGCCGCAGTTTCAGCTTCAGTCCAAACCTCATCTACTTGTTTGTACAGCTTCTCAGTTTTCTGCTTTGTTCTGTATTAGCCATTTAACCAATAAGACCTCCGCTGATGAGTTGAGCCAGCCTTGACATACAATGGTACGTCTCAGCCTATTAATCAGTAACGAAAAGAAAAACACGACATACAACACTTACCTTTCTTTCAGCTCTTCTGTTACCCCTTTAAGCTCATCCGCTTTTTCCTTCAGCTCCTTGACAGACTGTTGGAATTCTTGGTTTCTGCAACCATCAAAGACGAGACACTGATAATGCAGACAGTAAAAATCATAAAATAATATAAAACCTCAGAAAGAACCAACCGAACAAAACATACAAGGATTATATCAAAACGTTAAGCCTATTTTTTCATTTAGTTTCAGGAAAGTGACTTACATATAACCGATACTGTCCCAACAAGCATTACAAAGGAATTAAATAGACCAGATTAGAACATACATGCACATGGATAATAAATAATCCCATTGCCTATTATGTACAACTGTAACAATTTTGAATTCTCTTATAAGGTCAGGTGTGTGAGCGTGTATGTCTTAACATACTACAAGTACATAAATATGGTAGCTAATTCCCATACCACATGTTTGTTTAAATTCCTTGTTTCTATGTCACATGCTACAGTTTTGCCACATAGCCTGGAGAAATTTCCGGTAGTAGGTCCGAATTTATTGAGACTTTAGCATCTTATATGATTAAACAACAAAAATTAAGAACGTTCCTTTGGTAAATCATGTTAAAACTAAGATTTAAAATACTCTATTATATTAACGAGCTCATTCAATCCACTAACCTAGCGCGTTGGACTCGAAAATAGCAGTCATAAGTGTTACAGTGCAATTCAATTGAGCGAGGAGAGAGAGAGAGGAATACCTAACAGCTTCGCCTTTAATCTTCTTGGAGAACTCATTGAAGACGCTGTATCTACGCCTATCTTCCCAGTCCAATGGAAACCTTCTACTCCTATTCCAAACCTATCCACGCAACAAATAACAACAATGATAAGTACATAAATAAACAATTTATAGAGAGATGAATTTGGGAAATGAAAGAAACCTCGAGGTGGTGGCGGTGGTGGTGAGGCGAAGGAAGAAGAAGGGACCGTTTGGAGAGGCAGAAATCGCGAATCAGCTTTCGCGTGGCCATTGGAGTGAGGTGTGAGAAAACTTGCGTTTCTTTCGTGAATTTTTGTCTTGCTTTGGGTTTGGTATTTATCTGTAATGATAAGTGTGAAGTTGGTTGGGGAAGAAGAAACGATGGTGCAAATTGATTGAGTTCAGAGAGTTGAGAAAGGGATTCAGTATTCAACTTCCTACGCCCATGCACACGCCAAGGAACACCATTCCCCGGGTCCAGCTTCTTGGGCTTAGGGTTCATCTTATTGGGCCTACTATTTTTGGTTTTCTTTTGCTAACTGCACCCATCAATATTATGATGTACTACTAATATCTAATGTTACTAGTAAAATATAAATACCTTTTTGACTAGAGTCAATAAGTTGAAGATTTGCCAAAGAGAATAATATAGATTAAGAGTAAATTTGGTGTTTAGTTAAACGGAATTGAGCACGTGGAATTTTGCAGTAGCGAGTGAGTGCATGGAAGACACTGAGATTGAGAGCGAACCCTTGTCACTCATGGACCCTCCCAAAATCCAGCGTCTCAGTGATTCCGTCGTCAACCGAATCGCCGCCGGCGAGGTCATCCAGCGCCCAGTCTCCGCCGTCAAGGAGCTCCTCGAGAACAGCCTCGACGCCTCCGCCTCCTCCGTCAATGTCCTCATCAAGGACGGCGGCCTCAAGCTTATCCAAGTCTCCGACGACGGCCACGGAATCCGAGTCAGTCAATCACTCTCAATTCCATCTTCCGTTTATTTTTCATTCATTCGTCGTGTCATTTCACACTATGCTCACGTTTTGATTCCGCTCCTATGCAGTTTGAGGACTTGCCGATTCTGTGCGAGCGCCACACCACGTCCAAGCTCTCCGCGTTTGAGGACTTGCAGCGCATCAAGTCCATGGGATTTCGCGGCGAGGCTCTCGCCAGCATGACTTACGTCGGTCACGTCACCGTCACCACCATTACCAAAGACCAGTTGCACGGTTACAGGTACTCGCTTCTTCGTATTTTTATCCGTTTCCCTACTTTTATACTGTGTTTTTGGCTGTATATTCTTCTATCAGCGCGAAAAAGATAAGAAACAAACATTAAATAAACTTTTCCATTAAAATCATATTTCAGATAAGCTAATTTTAGCTTACATAGAAATTCATTTTATTTTTCCTTTTTTATTTCTTTCCTAGAAGCATTTACCGAGAACTTTATCTAAACAGATACATGTATAATTGATTAAGATTCTGATTAGATAAATACTTCCGGCGGAAGAAAATAAAGAAAAAAAATGAAACAAACTTAGATTATGTACATTTTTTATTTATTTATTCTTAAAAATGCTTAACAAAGAGTTTATCCAAACAAACCTTAATAATAAGTTTGTTTCTTATATATGATATATAATAGATTTACACTTCCGTGGTTCAGGGTGTCCTATAGAGATGGTGTCATGGAGCACGAACCCAGGCCATGTGCTGCTGTTAAAGGAACACAGATAATGGTTGGTAAACTAATGCATTCTCCATGGCTTCTCCTTTTGTTTCATTGTGATTTGTTTTCAAGAAAATATTTATGTAATAAACTAATGACATTGTCATTAATATGTGATATTATTAGTGGTCTATTTATGTGTGAACAACACTATGCATAATTTGTCTCGTTATTATTAGGACTTCACGAATTTGATCTCTCCATCTTCTTTTTTTGGCGACTTTTGATTTTACTATTTTAATTGTACAATTTTGGTTCACCTATTGATGTTAACTTGATATCTAATATTACTGAGATGTTGATGTGGCAGTAACATGACACTCTATTGTAGTTTAATTTCAGCACATCTGTGCTGACATGACACGTCTTGCCTAGTTAAAATAATGGGAACCAAATGTGTGAAAAGATAACAGTAATAGGCCAAAATTGCAGTTAAGTTATTTTGTCTATATTTAAGTTATTAATGGTGTATAATGAAGCTGATTAGGATGTTACTTTCTAATTACCTGAAAGTAAGGCCTGTTGCTAGGACTTGTTGGAGTTCTTAACTGGCATGTCCTTATGCCTTTGTGAATAAGCATTTGGAATTGTGAATCTGTTGACAGGTTGAGAATCTGTTCTATAACATGGCTGCAAGGAGGAAGACACTGCAGAATTCTTCTGATGATTATTCAAAGATTGTAGACTTAGTAAGCCGGTTTGCTATTCATCATATGAAAGTCAGTTTCTCTTGCAGAAAGGTTGGTCTCCTGAGCTGCAAAACATATTTGCTACAGTATCTTATTAGCTAGCTGCATTGTAAAATTACATGTTAATTTTTCATTGGATGTCTGAGAATCTTGCTACAATCAGCATGGAGCTGTTAGAGCAGATGTTCACACTGTTGCCACATCTTCAAGGCTCGATGCCATCAAATCTGTTTATGGGGTCTCGGTTGTTCGCAATTTGATTGAAATTGAAGCTTCGGATGATGATCCATCTTCTTCGGTTTTTGAGATGCATGGCTACATGTCCAACGCAAATTATGCTGCAAAGAAAATCACAATGGTGCTTTTCATCAATGGTATACATGAATTGTACTAAAACTATGGTGCTTTTAAAATTCTGATGGTGTTTTCTATTAGATGAATGCTACTGTGTACAAAAAAATAATATACACTGGTGCTAGAAGGATCTTCACTGTGCAAAGGTATTTGGAAGGGTTATTTAATGCATCCTTATCCTTGCAAATGCAAAGAGGATTTTCCCGGGAAATGTAAAAAAATGTTGAGTGTATGATGTTTGCTTTGCATCTGCTTGTCTCTTTCCCTCAACTAACTGGGTGTTCAACATCCTTATACTAATTCATGGGTGGGGGTGCATATGGAAACTCTAAACATGGAGTTTCACTTTCATCTTTAGCCAGTTTTGTGTGATATATTATTTTGTTTAGAGTTTAATGGATATATACTTCTAGTGCAAATGATTTTTACACTGTCAATTGAAAATCATCTTTGGTGTGAGTATTATGCTGTTTATTATCAAAGTCAACAAACTGACCACATATAGTCGATTGTAATTAGATGATAGTCTAAAAAAACATTGCACTGTCAGTGAATATTTCTTCCCCTCTTTTCTTAATGCTTATCTTTGTTCACTTCAAATTTCTCATTATCTTCCATGACATAATTGTTTATACATTCTGATTAAAATCTTGTCTATGTTCTTCAGATAGACTGGTTGAGTGCTCTGCATTGAAGAGAGCTATTGAAATTGTTTATGCAGCAACATTACCAAAAGCATCTAAGCCCTTCATATATATCTCAATTGTTTTACCACCAGAGAATATTGATGTCAATGTACATCCAACAAAGAGGGAGGTACAAACCTAGTTATGAATATGCATGTTAGTGATTCTTTATGATTATTACTGCTAAAGTCATTGACTCAAGGTTCTATGTTACTACTGGCAAAACATGTAGTTCTGAAGGTAGAAAATTGGTGGGTTAAAGTGTATTGGATTATGTGTAGTCTTTTGGCTATTTGGGTGCAGTAAATATTGGCTATGAAATTAAGTTCGGGTTGGATGTTTCTGAACAAAATCGATGAAAGAATCAATTAAGCTTCTGATGTGTGATTTATTCATGATGTTTGCTAAGGAAATTGAATGTTGACGGTGTCATTAACCAACTAGCTCAAAAGCTGGAGTTGTTACTAGACAATATTTTGGTATCTAACATGACACCTTGCACATGAGTCCTTTGAGCCTGAAACATGGAATATGCATGGGTTAACCACAATACATTATGCAGAAATTCAATTTTCATTTAGAAGAATGAGGATGGCATGGATCGAAATTCTAACCTCATGGTCATAGAAACTCTGATATCATGTCTTGAACTAACTTTCCATCACTAAAATCAAACCTATAGGTAAAAATTCATGATGAGTTGTATGTCTAATATCCCTCAGATAAATAAGAGCACTTTTGAGCTTGAAATGCAGAAAATGCAGTCTCACTTTACCTTGTGTGGAAAATCAAGTTTATATTTAGATGAATGACAATGGCAGGGATTGAACTTTTACGTCTTGGACAAAGACACTTTAATGAAAGGATCACCAGTGGCAGTCGATGAACAAACTAGGAAGCAATTTTATTTAAGAAGTTGTGTGGACTGGATGAAACTTCTATCCCTAGTAGATGATACCGTCATGACACCCTATTTCTTCATTCTCGGATATTGAAAAGAGTGCATTTGTTTGCATACAGGTGAGTCTTTTAAATCAGGAAGTCATCGTTGAGAAGATACAGTTGGTGGTTGAATCAACATTGAGGAGTTCCAATGAGGCGCGGACATTTCAAGAACAAGTATGCTTGCAACATCAATACTTAATGTTTTTAGCACATGTTTTAAGTATTTGCTACATTTTTAGTATATTGTTTTTTGCTCCATCAATTGAATTCATAGATAGGAAAGGGAGGTGACAATATGTTTTCATATAAAATTGACAGTAAACGAAATTTTCTTAGAATTGTGCAGATTGACTTTTACAATTTTCAACATCTTTTTTGACCAAATGGTTTGTGAATTTGTTGAGGCATGCTTGGAGTGGAGTTTTCTACTATAATAGCTGATAGTGGCAAACTGTGCCACAGTAGTACTGGTGTCTGGTAGAGTGGACAACTTCTGCTCCCAAAAGCTGAGTGCCTTTGTGCTCATTTTTTAGTAGCATTGGTACTTGTGGGTGGAATTGTGGCTTTATCTTCTACTACGTTGAGACAGAGACACACAAGTCTGCAGGCAGGTGGTTTGATCCATGGGCTTCTTTTGGGTGTAAATCGTTAGATCCTTAGATAGGATGATAGGATACCTGCCGTTTGTCCTGCTGTGGTCGAATGTTTCATCACTGAAAAATACTCCATGCACCACTGTTGCTGTATTGTCTCATCTGCAGAATTTTTGTCCTGTCCTTGATATCCAGTCATCTCACCCTAAGTGTTTTACTTAACCTTTTTTTTTTTTTTCATGACGTAAACTGATTCAGAAATGAAAAGATACTGCTGGTCTAACATAAAAATAAATCACTCTCCTTTTTATCGGACATTAGAATCACTTTACTATCTTATTATTGTTATTATTGCCATCATAGTACTAGGACGTGAGGGTTTGTAATCAGGAGAACCCCAATTCCATGTTATAAAAGCGGAGGCACTACTTATCTTACAAACTGATTTTATAGTGTAGTTAGACCTAAAACACTTTGTAACAAGCTTGAAAGAAACAAAGACGGATAAGAAGGGGGATGGGTTTGTGTATTTAAACATTGAAAACTTTGACTATGTTAATATGCATACATGCACAGGACTTGTATGACGCTAAAAGTGTTAGGAAAGGAAATAGAAGAAAATACAATAGATTTTATATCAATTCACTACAACTTGAGCTATGACCAATTCCTTCTACCATGAAGTATTTCCGCCAACCAAATACACGTTACAATACAACTATTATTCTTTATGTCTTCTTATTTAAAAGAATAGTAAATTTATCACCCAACCCAAGTATTCTTTTTTTACTAAGTCTCTCTCGACTTTCCACTACAAGATAATTCAGAGTGAACGTATGATAGTTGGAGCACAAGAACACGAACATTACAAATCAAAGAGTATAAAACTTGTAGAGCGTGTAGGAATCCAAGAGAGCCTAAAGTTAGAGATTAGTTCAACACTTTTCAACTAATTAGCTTCTTCTAACCAGTTTAACTTTGAAACTTCTATATATAGCTCTGGAGATATGCCCGTGGATTGAGTAAGAGGGCTTCTTTGCCATTATTCCCATTTTGATTCTTCATTAAATGCATGAGCACATTTTCATGTCTATCTTCTGGTATGTGTCTTGATTTGAGTGAAGATAGAGAAAACAAGTTACACGTCTTCTATACAACTTAGCACATTTGACAAGTCTTGATTTCTTCATACTTAGTAATTTTGTTAATATACTAAAATTTAACAATTGTTATCATTAAAACTTTGAGAGGTAAAGCGCTTTGTAGGTTTTTTTAATTTAGTTAAATCTTTAATATGGTCATGTCCACTATCATTTTATAAAGCATTGCTTTGATTCACAAATAATCAGGTTGATGGTTTCTTTAATTGAAACTAAAACTTTACCAAAGTTCTACTTAAATGATATGCTCCAACAAGTTCTTAAATGAATATTCATTTATCAAGTTATCCCCACCTTTATCTCATGAATATATCTCGTATCAACTTTAAGTTCTAACTTCATTTTTAATAATTGACAGTTTATACAAACATGAATCTAGATTTTGCTCTGCATCATAAATTTTGTCATACTAATACAAGTGCTTCCTTTGTATATTTTATTATTATGTCAGATTACTGTGCAATCTCCACTTCCTCGTATTAATATAAGTAAGGGGGGTAACCTCAGCCCTATACCAACAGGTTTGAGGAATTTTCTTGTCTCTTATGTTACATTCCTTTTTTCTTTGGCTTGTACTCTCAACTTATTTAATTTATCTTTGAATAACTTTTATGATGATAGGTTCAAGATCATTGAAAGTGCCTGTAAATAAGATGGTTAGAACAGATTCATTAGATCCTGCGGGAAGATTACATGCCTACACACAAATTACGTCTGATAGAAATGAAAAGAGTGCTAGTTTGAATGCAGTAAGGTAGTTCCCATATATTTCATTTACGCTCTTGTATCTGACTAAGCTAAAACTCATAATTTTAGTGGGTTTCAATAAGCAGTAAATTCTTTGTTGTTTTATCAAGTTTTGTTCAAGTTTTTTTATCTCTTGTTTTTGTTACTCTATGTATTTCTTGTGTTTTCTTTAGCATCTCTATTTCTTGATATTGTTCCTCAATCTTATCTTCATTGTCAAGTGTAAAGTGTCTGAACCAGTTTCAATGTTGATGGAGAATACTCAGATTGATTGAACACAAGTATGAATATGTATAATATGACTTTTTAAATTGGGTACAGGGATGAGTACAAGTATGTACATGTCCATCTTGTCCTATACTGGTTTCTATTTTAAATTACTAAAGTACTCCTAATTTATTTTGTACTCTATTTTGAAATTTATACAATAACTTTTCGTTGTTATTTGACATTGAAGAGAAGAAAATGTGTTATGTTGGTGTTGAGTTCTTGATAATATCATATTTCCTTTACTTTGATTTTGAATTTTTGTAGTTTCATGAATATTTGAGTGGGTATGAGTGTACTCGTTATTCGGTGGAGACAAGGATGAGATGCATATTTTATATGATGATGGAGATGAAGATGAACTTTTACTTCGGGACAAAGACAAATATAGTCAAACCTACATCGACTCTACCTTTTTGCTATCCCTAAATGTAAAGTCTACCGAGTATCTAAAACTTATAAATTTGAGCAGGCAAACTACATCCATCCATCATCCCACTTTTGATTAAAAGTTGTGGAAAATGATTTCAAATCTGAATTTGGGTTCTCTCAACACCCAGAATAGAACCATTGCATTGCCATACCCACCATGCTCATGAACGTATATTGGACCTTATGGAATGAGTCAATTTCTTGTACCTTTGAATTTTTCAGCTCTAACTATCTAGCCAATTGGGTGTGCCTCAATAAACGCTAGAAGCTCTCTTTCTTGACCAAAATTTGAGCTTCCTCCATCTTGAGCATTGGCTCTCCCTTGAAGATATGGTAGATTCATTAGACCAATTCTTAGGAACAAAGAATTGAAATGAAAAGGAGAAGGTTTTATTGAATAGGACAAAAAGATCAATGAATAGAAGAGAAAACGCTGCTCCAAGGGTTTCTCCTTCGCAAAGAGCCAACACTCCAAATTTACAAGGACAACAAAACTTAACCTCTCCTATGCTACTTCCTTTTCTTGTTATATCTTAACAAAATATGTAGTGCCCTTTCTCTCCCATTCTCTCCCACACGAACACACACTTCATTTCATAGGTGGTCACGCACTTTTCCTTTCACTGGTGGCCAGTTATCTCCAATTATTTGTATGATGTTGGATCTAACTCTTGATAAAACATTTTCTATTTGTTGTTAATTAATATTTGCTTTGTATATTTTTCAATTTTTTTGTTGTCCTAGTTTCTTGGAATTCGATATTGTTGAGAATGTTATTCAATTATGTTGAGGATTGTCAATTTTCAATTTAAAACTAATTGACATTAAGTGAAGTTGTTTAACAACTATAGTCGAACTCTAAAAGTTGAGGTAGGTGATGTAGGACTTCCCTTCACCCTCCTCCACCAGATGTTTAGAAAATTTCTATCCCTTCTCAAGTATATGTGGGTGTTAGAAGTTTGCAATTGTTACGTATCTTTTAGTGACAGGAATTTGCTTTGTCCCTTGCCAGGTCTTCCATTAGACAAAGAAGGAACCCAAAAGATTCTTTAGAACTCACTAGTGTTCAAGAACTTCTTGATGAGATTAATAGCAACTGTGACCCTGGTATGATTCGAGACTATCGATAATGAAGACTCTGTTCTCTGATGTACCAATGTAGGTTGATTTGGAAAGTTTCCTACTGACCTCTATTTTGTAGGCATGATGGACATTGTAAGGCATTGCACATATGTTGGAATGGCAGATGATGTTTTCGCTTTGCTTCAACATAATACTTGTCTTTATCTTGCAAATGTTGTGAACTTGAGGTAGAAATTATGTTCTTCTTAGTTTAAGCTATGAAATATTTAATGCAAAATTCTATAACAAGTCATAATGTTTGAAGCATGCAAATATTAAAAATGGATATCTGATTGGGTTACTATTTTTGCATTTAGATATTACTATAATGTGGTTTATATGCAGTCAATTAAAAGGGTCACAGGGAAGAAAGAGATGGTGAGTAAATTTGTCATGTAAATTGTAAACCTGTTTATGAACTGCTTTTACCAATTCATTTTAGAGGTTTCACCTCGGGGGAATTTTAATGCCCTTGAAAAATAAATCCTCGTGTGACTCTTATAGCAGGGCATAGTACTTGAGATTAACGAGTTTAAATTTTCACACATATTTCTTGTGCACACATTCACACCAATAGACTCCACCTCTGCTCCATTAATTCACTAATCGAGAATGACATGGCCAAATCAAGACCTTACTTTAATCTACATGGCTTGGTCGTAGAAATTTTTTCTTAAAACCTTTTCCTAATTCTTTATTATCTTCAAGTTAAAAAATAAACATAAAATTAAAATAAAGGATAAATTTGGGTTTGAAGATTGAAACCACTGATCTCTGTTTGAATTCAAGAAAAGAATAACTTCAGATTAACGGTGGAGTGTCCTTGACTCATGAAACCCCTCTTTCTAGGAAGTACCTACCTGTGTCCCTTGCTGCTTAAAAAAATGAACTCGCCAGCATTGTCACCAGTGCATTCCTGATATGGTTGGGTTGCGAGGGGAATTAGGGTTTAACACTCAGCCTTAAAAATACAGAGGAATCTAAGCTCCTCCTAAGTGGCACACACAAATTGTAAATGTAAACAAAAGCTCACCTTGGCTGGTTCCCTAAATTTTTGGGCCAAAACCAGGGTTATTCCCACCCTTCTTAAATTTGTGCTAATTTACATCATATGGTCATATCCTCTTCCTGTGTTTCATTATTTTTCATCCTATTTTCTTATCTTGCTGTCTTTTTTGTTACGAATCTTTATTTGTTTGTTAACTAGGTGCTGAAAACACCTATATAACATCATTTCTTTTATTGTTGATTGCCCCCTAATTTGTAGGGGAGAAGACCACTCTCTTGGCTTTACTTTTTGTTACTCATTATTATTATTATTATTGTTATTAAAGTTCTTGAGAATAATCAATTAAGAAATAAGAAAAAATTAAATAAATGTACGTGGTTAAACCTCATGAATGGAGGAGTTAGATTTCTGTTATTATGGTATTCACTTAATATAGGATGGAAATAGGCTAGCGACTATTTCCATGATTTTGAAGTGAGGATTCAGTCAATTCCATGATTCATTATTCTGTCCCATACCATGTTCACTACATGGCATAGACCATCCTTGCCACAATGTTTACTTAAACAAAAATAAAATTCCAACGATGACATAAGGTACATTTCTGTGTCTTGAATCAAGTCATGTAGTCTACATATCATATTGCCTAAAATTTCAGCTTTGGTTCTTAATTCATGTTGGCTCATCAAGTGCATAAACTTTATGTCTGCTCAATCCATGAAAACGTTAACAAATCAACATGTAAATATAGATATAAGGAGAATCCAAAAGCAGCATCAGAATGTTTGCCGAGGCTTCTATTTAAATTATTTAGACATACCCTGTTACAGTTATTTCCTTCTAAAGCAACAGTAACCCAATCAGGATTATACACAATATCCCACTTGGGCTTTTCATGCAACAATAACGCAAGTCAAAGAACTCTACAATCTCAAAATCATTTGTACTTCTTTTTATTGGCAAAATCATTTGTACTTGATACCACTCTAACTAAAAAATACTCTCGCTTTCATTTAAGGCTTCCGTGTGAAGAACCATAAGGTCAGTACAAATTCCATGTTTCTTCGTTTTCAACCTCCTTCAAAGTGAGCAAGTCATGCTTTCCCCCTCCAATCTTAGCCTACCCCTTCTCTATATATTTGGCCCTAACTTTTCCGTGTGGTTCATGAGTTTCTTTTCCCCCTTTCTACTGTTGTGAGCACGCTTGAGAGGGAAGAATGGGTCTTCCACCTTCAACCTCTCATCTCAAAGTCCTAGCATCAAGTGAGTGCGTCGATGAAGCTCTATCCCCATCTCCCCTATGGTTGGATGCATGAAAGAATGTGAGGGTAAGGGAAAATAAGATGTCTTGGGTCTTAAAAACACAATCCCATACTTGTGCCAAGATACCCATCCGTTTATCCTTTTTATATGAAAAATCCTTATACAAGGGCTTAGTATTGCCCTTTTAATTTTAAGTAGTTGTTAAGTCAATTTAATTTTATAAGTAAATATGAACTTAAAACATATTCTTGTGTTGATCTAAACAAGGAGAATTAATAATTAAAGCAATAGAAATTATTGAGTTTTTGGGAATGTTACACTGTTCTTGGTTCAGGCTTTAGACCTTGAGCATTCTTTTATGATGGAGCATGTATAAAATTATTTTTGACCCTCCGCCTAACTGCTTTCTAGAAGTGGTCATTGACATTCTATCCTTAATTTATTTGTAGCAAAGAACTCATGTATCAGCAAGTTCTCAGCCGTTTTGGCCATTTCAATGCCATTCAACTAAATGATCCAGTCCCCTTGAAAGACTTGATTATATTGGCACTGAAGGAAGAGGATGTAGATTCAAAATGTAATGATGATGACGTATTAAAAGAGAAGATTGCAGAAGTAATCTCCCTCTGGCCTTAAATGACTGATAGTTTTCCTTGAATATTTTGTATCTTCAATAATTGTAGCTTTTGTTTTCTCTGGGTTAGTGTTATTGCAGCATAGTTGTAGCTTTTGTTTACTCAGCATTTTATGGTACGTGTACAACACCGGTGCAATAGGTTTAGAAGGTCTTTGACTGTTTTATTCTCCAATAAACTGGGTTTGTTAGGGTCTGTCAATTATTAGAATCCATTGCAAAACCCTTCTGCTAAAAGTATACTTGTATCTTCATAGGATTTCATTGGCTATATTAGATTTTGAATTAGATGTAGGCAACTAAGTAATGCAATTTTTATCTAGTCAATATGACAAATTTAACTTCTTGTATAGTTCTATATGACTTGAACTATGTAAGGAAGTAAAGAATTATTTTATTAATAACTCACACAACCTCCATTCTCATCGTCTCTATTTGTAACAATCAAACTCTCTAAATAAAGAAATAAGAATATAAGATTCTAAAGATATTTTTCCCTTAATTATTGAGGATTTTTTTTTATCCTAATAATCCATTATTTACAATACTTCCCCTTAAGTTGGTACATGAATATCAATCATTCCGAATTTGCTTGCAAGATCTTGGAAATTGTTTCAAGGAAACTCCTTAGTGAAAATGATTCCTATCTGAAGTCATGTAGGGACATGAGTTGCAACCACAAGACATTTGTTAATATTGTCTTGGATGCAGTGCTTGTCAATTTCCATATGATTGGTCCTATGATATACTGGATTATGGGCAATGTTCATGGCTGACCTCTTATCACAATACAATTGCATAGAGATGTCAACTTTTATTTTAGGATCATCAATGTGTTTTTTATCTAATGAGGCCAAGGGAATGAATGAGCTTCATGAATCACTAGCCCATGAAGGGCGCAAGACATGATGTGGAAAAGTATATGTGAGAATGAAGAATCAGATGGCTGGGTGGCATGACTCATGGGTAAAGCAGTTAGAGGAGAAAGAAGAATATTTTGTTTTGGGTTCCTATTTGTATTCTGATTTGGAGGTTAGTTAGAGGGATGAGTTTTTCACGAAAGGAGAGGAATCGTCTGGGTTGTTCTATAGGACCTTAGCTCAGGTAGTGGGATTTGTTATCCTTCTGTATTATGCTTTCTTTGAGTTGTGGGTCTATGACAGAGTCCTTCGCCTACCTTGAGCGAGCGTATGAAATTGTATATAATACTGAAATCCTAAATTAGACTTAACTCGACTTGGTTCCCAAATGTTAGACTGAGCTAAGCCAAAAGGGGACAAAGCATGTTGTGAAAAACTACTAGGAAAAGAATTGTGATTGAGTTTCCCTAAATGACACGACTCACAAGACAAACTTGGAACAAGTTACAACATCTTGAAAAGACTAAGATGACCCAGTTGAGCACGAAGGAGAGATAAAGAATCCATAATCGTGCCAACATGTGCAGGTGTTCTTAGGTAATAAAGACTAAGACTCACATCCGGTGCCAATTATTCGTCTCGAACTCCAGTCCTGTAAACAAACAAAATCTTTGATAAAAGAAATAATACAATCAAGGGAACGAGTAAGACGATTCATAGACAATAAGTTAAAGGGAGACTACAATCTAAGTTTCTTCACCCGTTACAGTAAATAATACTTCAGGCAGATGAGACAAACTTTCTTCCCCTATTCGTACCCTAATTGGATCATATTCATGCTTTAGGCCATTCAATAATGTAAAGATTCTTGCTCTTTCCATAGCTTCAACATGTGCGACAGTATCTATCTTGCACATCTTCAAATGTTGGTATTGATTAGTTCAATGCACAACCTGTTCAAAATTCTGTGATATTCCGATAGAGAGTGAACCTTATTTAGCATTAAACACCATGCTTTTTATGTTACAACATGTAGCAAAATCTTTCTTCAAAGCAAAAATGTTATTCAAGTCCATCTATATCTTTGTAGCGAAAGAATATAACATATAATTTTAACTTATTTTAAGAACCATGGAATGCCACATCTAATCATCATTAATGAATCTTCATTATCCCAAATCACAATATTAGAGTCATTTGAGTCTAGTCCTCCATAATTTGTGGTCTAATGTTGATTGTGCATTCAAAATCTTCCAAATGTACTGACTTCATTGCAACTAATTCCAGCTACCATGTTGGTAGGGACCACCACATTTGGAAGATCATTAGGATCCAAAATAATGAATTTCACATCAGACAATCGGTCTTATGTGTTAAAAGGCCGCCAGTTCAGTCCTCATCGGAGCTAGGCATGTGGGCTACATGCTTCGATATTAGTGGTGACGTGTTACGGCATGTGGCGACCACATTGGTGACACAATTGCCTACGTTGTGATCACTACTAGTGTGGGGCACATGTTTCTGGCCCACCTATGACCTCAAAGGGTGGTGATGACAACAATTAACATTGCACAGGAAACAAAAGTCCCAAGATTGAGAACTCTGATACGAACTTGAACTATGGAAGGAAATAAAGAATTATTTTATTGATAAAAATCATAAAAGTTACATTTTCATTGCCTCTATTTGTAATGATCAAACTCTCTAAATCTAAAATAAGGAAAGAAAAATATATTGAAATGAATCCGAAAATTTTAAGATATTATTCTTTGAATTATTGAGCATCCTAATAATCCTCTATTTACAACAATATGCACGTATTCACATGATAGTTTCGTTTTGGATTTCACATTTTTATATTTATAGATATTTGTTTTACTACTCTCCAGATGAACACAGAACTCCTGAAACAAAAGACTGAAATGCTGGAGGAATATTTCGGCATTCATATTGATGAGCATGGAAATATTTCTAGACTTCCTGTGATACTTGATCAATACACTCCTGACATGGATCGGGTCCCAGAGTTTGCTCTTTGTTTGGGCAATGATGTTAGTTATAAATCTCTATGTTCTTTTTCTCTTCACCTATTTGCAGAAATATCTGTTTTTTTTTTTTTTCTGCATATATCTGGCTCATTGGTAATAATATGAGTTATACTTTTGTTGCCTGAATTCAGTTCATGTTTGTCCATTTTTTGTTTCTTGTTGACAGTTTGAGTAAGTACCATCTTGTTTATTCAGCTGTTATTCCATTGAATTCATTGCCTCTGAATATTCAAGGGCATGCTTATTAATAATTACAAATTCTTCACAATGTTTTCTGATTATATCATTTTTTGCTTTACTGTTGAAAGATTGTGATTAGTTTTGATGATAGGTTGATTGGGAAGATGAAAAGAGTTGCATTCAAACAATTTCAGCTGCTTTGGGAAACTTCTATGCTATGTATCCATTGATGCTACCCAATCCGTCTGGCGAAGGCTTTCTTTTTTACAAGAAGAGAAAAATGGTGGATGACGATGTTGAAGAGAATACCCATGATAATATTGGTATGAACTTATGCTTGTTACTTTGTGGATCATTCATACCCATACATGGGCGGATATATCCTCACTTATCACATAGTACACTTTTAAAGAAAAGTAAAAATCTGCCCACTGGGCTTTCGCGACTGAATGAAGTTTTGAAATTGCTGTTGAATTCATTTAAACTCAAATGTTGTGTTGTGTAATTATTAGGAAGTAGACTTTAAATCTAACAGCTTTACAAAACTGGATTGTAAGATAAGGCTTGCACATCCTTATATACTATAATTTGACTTTATCTTTAGTCGACGTGGGATTTTCAACATACTCCTTCATGTCGAGAACTGGACATCTCGAGCGTGAGACTTGATATCTGTGGGTGGTCCAATAGTAGTCCTACCGCCGGTTATGCAATGCACTCAACAAACCTCACTAAGATAGACTTTGATACCATATTGGTAAATAGATTTTAAGCCTAATGCAGCTTCACAAAATCAATTTTTAAGGTGAGATTTTATACTCACTTGTATACTGTAATTTTACTTTATTTCTAATTAATGTGTGATTTCCAATAGTAATGATACTTTGATTGAAGCCTCCCAATTACACTTGCCATTAGCAAAAAAGTACTATTCTTACTAGTACAGGTCTAGTTTGAAAAGATGAGGTGTATATACGAGGGCCTCAATCAGTTTCTCTCCATGATTCTTAAACCCCATACAAATTAGGCAGCTATGCTCCTTTCTTTTGTTATTGAGGATTTCTGTAGCAAACCCCAACAGCCAAAATGAAAAAGGACAACATGGAGAAATTACACCCTTCAAATACACTTACAATAGACTAAGTAGTGGGAACGGAACCGTAATTGTAAGAGGTTAGTTACACGAGAGGGAGATATAAATATTAATTAGAAGCTATTGTGGAAGGAGGAAAAAGAAGGTGAGGTGGGAAATTGGGGGAGAGCATTGGTCTCTCGGATGCCAAATATCTTTCTATTGTACAAGGAGCACAATAGAAAGATATTTGGATTAGAATATAAGGAGCACATACGATGTTACTTTTAGGCAGATTTTTTGGATTAGAACCGGCTGTACTTTCTACTTCTAGTTATTGTTTATACTTTTGTTTTAAGTGCAGCATGCTATTTTATTGCTCAACTTAAATCTAATAAAAGCTCATTGGAATTATTTCTACTACAAATTCTACTTGATTCCATCTTTTTAACGTGTTATTATTTCTACTAGAAAGATGAGGGGGTGGAGCTGGTTCTTAAATTAGCAAGAAAAATAAAAAAGGAAACTGGTATTGAGGAAAAACAAATAATATCGTGGTGGTGTATAATAAACTTGACTTCGTTAGTTGTCTTCAGGGAGTGACGTGATTGACAATAAAGTTGAACATGAACTGCTTTCTGAAGCTGAGACTGCATGGGCCCAGCGAGAATGGTCAATACAACATGTGCTTTTTCCTTCAATGAGACTCTTTTTCAAACCACCTGTTTCTATGGCTACTGATGGAACCTTTGTACAGGTAATGATATACTTTAATCAGCCCCGGAAGCTTACCTTTCTCTCCATGAAAATCTCATCCTTCGTATTCTCTCTCTATTATGAATGACAATTCTTATTGTTTGTATATGTCGTCAAATAATTATCCTGAACCCGTCCACAACTAAGAATTACGGATCTATAGCAGATAGTTGCAAAATATTAAAGGGTTTTCGGAGTTGTGTTGTGGGTCGTAGTTGAATTGGTTAGGACACACCAAGATACATACATATATATACATACATACATATATATATATATAGAGAGAGAGAGAGAGAGAGAAAGTTCTCTTAATAATAGTACCAAATCCCTTAAATTTCAGAAGGTACCATAATATAGTTTTGGTGGAATGGGGAGGAGGGTAGATGTTCTTCCGAGGTGTGGAAGAGGAAAACTTCCTATTCCGAGCTCTTTGGATGACCTGTGGAAGAATTCTGTTTTGTAATTGTCTCGAGAGAAATAACTCAAATTAGTAACAGTTTTTTTTTTTTTTTTTTTTTATTAAAAATAGGTATTGATATCTATAGGCTTTCAAGACTCCATAATAGGACTAAGTAACTTGACATATATTTGATTACAAATAAGTACTTGAACCTAACTTTCAATTTTTTTAATGCCGTTAGTTGTTGGTTAAAAGGTACATGTATGTATGTACGTATGTAGTATAAATCTGAGTGGAGGGTAGATATTTAATATTATTCTGGAGAAAGTATTTTACCAGTTGCATCCATAATTTCTTCATTTTTATTTTTTGTTTTCACAGGTAGCTTCGCTGGAGAAATTGTATAAGATTTTTGAAAGATGCTAGGTGATCATATGAACTGAGACTATCAGTTGTTGCTTGGGTCTGGGCATTTTGGGTTCGGGATTAATTGTGTTCCGTGATCCGTCTTTTTGTATTTTATGTAAATACTTGGAGGAATTCCTGGTGTAGTGATTCGTGAAGTTGTTCCTTCGAAAGTGTTTTCAAATGTATAGGCATTACGTAAATGATGCGCACTTATTTTCCAGAAACTGATGAAAGTACATTCTAACATGAGTTATTACATTTTTCTCACGAAATCTTGCATCTGGCATTTTTTAGAATCTCTTCACATAGCTGACCTGAGCGTAAGATAAAGTTTGATAAGCGTAAAATTGCATTGAAATTTTGTAGACGGATTTTCTTGGGTTTGGGTCGAGTATGAAGGTTTCTCTCTTTCTGCATCCCATATCGTTTTGGGGCACCCTATAATGTGAAAAAGAGACTGCAGCGCTTCCTGTATTTTTGTGTTATTTTTCTCATTAGATTTTCCAGAAATATTGAATAAGCCTTCTACATTACGAGCTGGAAAGCCAAATTGTGTTTTAAATAGTAATTATAAGGTTGATAAATTTGAATTGGACTACTTGAAAAAGGTGCAACTTTACCATAAACTTTTCTTTTACTTCATTTCTTGTTTTGATTATCTTATTTTTAATCTCCGTTTCAAACTCCCTCTATTTTTGAAATGGAGTGTAATTACCCTTTTAGTCACTTCCGAGATGAGCATTATTTGCAATTGAGACATCTCAATCAAAGATGAATATTAAGAATGAAAGTGTCCTTTAAAAAGTTTAAGAAGACAAAAAAAAATAGTGAAGAAAAGTGATGTCGTCACTATAACATTGTCTCCTGTAACATTTCTCAGTCACAATGGCTACTATGTCTATGTCCCAGTTAAATTTAAAATCGGAAACTTTCTTTATATTCGCCATTTGCTGGTATCATGCAACAGTTGTCAATGCAATGACATCAAGATTTCGATAGAAGTCTAGCAGTTATACAGTCTAACACTGAATGCCTATTTCATATTCTGTGTGCTCCGGATAAAGGTTTTTTAAAAACATCATTTTCAGAAAAGGTTTTTCAGGATATATTTTAAACTATTTGCGGAAACGTTATTCCAAAATTAAATACATATTTTATGCATTGTTTCTGGAATGATCAATCCTAAATATGTGAAATAAAGTTCGGATTATACAGTAGGGATGTCATACAGAATTCTCATTCTGAGATATACTTTGTCAGAATACTTTCGAAACATGGAACTCATAAGCTTTTCTGAAAGTATTTTAAGAAAAATCATTTTTTGTCTGCATTATAACCAGGAGTTGCACAGAGAAAATGGGTGATGAAGCAACAACATGCAAGAAGTTAAGTCATGGGCATGATCATTGATTGGAACACTGTCAAAAGTGTTGTGCTTTACATTTACTTCAGATGGCTGGACGAGACATCCATGCATTAGGCTACAGATAAATATATAATCCTTGAATATTTTTGAAAGTAAAACTTTCATACAATTAATATATAGAAGGAATTTGTGAAAGTAGGCATGGCACACTGAACACAGATCGTTTTCTTTTATTTGGTAGAGGGAGGAAATAAAGCAGATCACAACATCATTTTATTTTGTTAAAAAAAGATAACGTGAAAATGAAAGAGCTACTCGTATGGGAGAATCCTCAAGCCAAACAAACTTCAAACAAGTTTTCTGTAAAGATGAAGCTCAGTACGAATTAACCAATAACATGTATACAATATGTGCATAAATTCATCCAATTAACACATTCAAGCATCCACCAACTCGAGGAAAAATAACTCTTGAAGGAACATCAAGAAAAATCTTCTAATCACAAAATAAATCCACTATTTTCATTACTCTTTCAATCAAAGTTCCATGAAAACAAAACAAAGCTTATGGTAACGCACATGAGTATTAAGATTCGCATTCCCAAACTAGAGTTTCTGATTGCGTCTAATATCCATTGGCAAAGCATCTCAGTCTACGACATGAAAATTACATCATTAACTTAAAAAAGCTTTCCTAGTTCCCTTCAAACTTGGGGTCAGCCATAACAAAATGGTATGCTATCACCAGCACAAAGATGAAGACGCCAAGAAAATTGGCAAAGAAACCCAGATCTTGATCATCAATCATCTGCAACATCACATCCAACAAAATCAATACATGGCAGTACCCTGATTTGGGATATCAGAAAGAGGATTCGCAACACAAACATGAAATCTAAAATTTTGATTTTTTTTCGTGGCATAGCAGTGTACAGTAAAAAAACACCGAGATTGAACAAAATGGGTAGCTAAGGAAACCGAAAATGGGATGGTCGAATTTGATCTGGAAAGTGAAAAAGAAGGATTTTTGAAAGGGGAAAATGAAATTGAGAAATGAGTGAGTAATTAGGGAGGGATCTGATGAAGGGGAAATTGAAAAGAATGAGATTACCTTGGGACGACGCTGTGGCAGTCGGTGTCACTTTTCCCTGCGCTCTCCCTTCCTTCTTCTCCCTGCGCTGCTCCACACACTCCCTCTTTTCCAACACAAATAAGAACCCCATTATTCATTTCTTTTACCATTTTGCCCATCACTATTTTCCAAATCCCCAAATAATAGAAAAAAATAATTATTTGACTCTTATTTACAAAATCAGCACATTCCAAAAATACGCTATATTAAGAATAAAAATATTATATCAAGACTTTGACCAAAGACTCAATCAAGTGTGTCTTTTGATAGGTTGTGTTGAAGAAGAAATGAAGGCCTTGGAGAAGAATGAGACTTGGCAGCTCTCAAAATTTCCATAAGGAAAGAATATATAATGCACCTTATTAAGACATATACAAATCAAGTTGCTGCAGGTTCATCATGTTATACATCAGTGAAGAATTGAGCTCCAGTCGTTTATATTACAAAGGGTAGGTAACAATTTAGGATCGATGAACATCCAGTGAACACTGCATAACTTCTTTGCTGCACCACCCTGGAAAAAGTGTTGCTACAGCTGCATAGCATCAACTCTGAGCCACCTTAGGCTGTTTTATGCATCATCCTTTTTATTCAGTTAGTGTTTTGTTGAATTCATTGCCACTAAATGTTAAACGGCATGCTTCTTAATAATGGTGAATGCTTCATAATGTTTCTGATCATATCGTTTTTTGCTTTACTGTTGAAAGATTTTGATTCATTTTATGATAGGTGGATTGGAAAGATGAAAAGAATTGCATTTAAAAATTTTAGCTGCTCTGTGAAACTTCTATGCTATGCATTCATTGATGTTCCCCAAACCGTCTGGTGAAGGCTTGCATTTTTACAAGGGAAAAATGAGGGATGGCATGGAATTATGCTGGTTACTTTCTGGATCATTCACACCCACAAATGTGCCAATGTATCCTCACTTACCACTACAATATACATTTCTAATAATGTAAAGAAAGTAAAAATCTGCCCAATGGGGTTTTCTTTGACAGAATGAAGTTTTGAAATTATTCTTGTTAAGGTTAGGGAAGCAGTTTCACATAGCCACTGCTAAATTCATTTAAGATCAAATATTTCGTGCTATATCATGATACTTTCCAGCGATTAGCCAAATTCTCAAAAGAAAACAAAAATATTAAAGGCTAAAAAAAGGCAAAACAGGTTGTGCTTGAAGAAAAAAGTCATCTTAGCAAGTCGTGGTAGGCAAGAGAAGAAATGCACAACGAAACAAAATGCTCTCATATGTGTTTCTGGTTGAAATCGTTTGATTATTTTAACCAGGCCAGTATCCTTTTGTTGCATGTGTCTGGTCAGCACCAATATTTTGACAACTGCTTTCACAACAACTATTTAGTAGGGCTATGCGAAATCTTAAGAGAGTTTTTCCATTGTAATTTCCATTACTAATTCCACTATTTGAAATTGAACTTGTCTATGTACATAAGAAACAAAGTACAGTTCATCTTTAAATCCACATCAGGTAAGCAAAATGTTCAGGAATTGTATATTTGTAGAGAATATGTTCAGGAACCCCCATGACGAAGGTAGAGAACTGATCTATAAAGGGCAGCAACATGCAGGAAACAGATGAGCCCAATTAAGAGATCATCTAAGAGACCAACTATTCCTAATATTCCTGGAACAAGAGAAAGATAGTTACTGTATGAAGTATTATACAAATTCCAACCCAAAAAGAAAACGGGGTACAATAAACTACCTACCTTCAGGAATGATGTCAATTGGGCTGAGGATGTATACAACACTTGCTATCATCTGCAAAATAAAGGACCCATGCTCAAAGATAAACCAATATGACCCTTCTCTTATATATTAATATAAAATAATAAATTTATCAAGATTGTTAGAAAAATAAATTACGATAAATCCGGCATTTAAAAGGTTCTTCCTTAATTTTAAACTAAAATACAAACAAAGAAGAAAGGGAAAGCAAACTTCACCAATCCGCTACACTTTGACACACTTCATTTTTCTCTCTTTTCTTGTCACAAGATGTCACTTACTACATATAAGCACTTCTTTGTGTTCTATCTTTTTTTTCATACACTTCTTTCTATTCTATCGTTTTTCTTTGTGTAGGTGAGCCCTTGGGAGTTTATTGACAATTTTTGAAGAAAAACAAGCTACTCTGTCCCTTCTTAACATGCATCTGTTTAGGATTTTTCCATCGCCTTCCCTACGCTCTCAGTGAAAAGCATATTTTCTAATATAAGAGAAACTCTATGGCACCTATTGTTGAGAATTTAATTGGTTTTTAGTCCTATTATTGGGAATTTCCTCGTTCTCTCTTTCCTTAGCCTGCTGAAACTCATATTCAACAATTAGCCCAGTTCCAAAACCCTTAAATTTTTAAGGGTACCATAACAACAATCTTATTACTATCCCATGTCATAAGCTTTTAAATACTAAAGAAAAAAGATACTGACACACACAACACATAAGAAACAAAGATACCCAAAACCTAAATTATGAGTATTATGAAAATCGACGAGCATGTAAGAAAAAAAGGGATAATCGGTTGAGGAAGTAATGAAGTGAAAGAGTGAGGAAACTGACAGCAACAAAGACACGGGCACGGATGACAAGGGGTAGGGATCTGTGAGGGTCGAGGAACTCCCGCAGCAGCCTGTGCAACAGAAAGGGAAGATCTTGCAGTCTCTGCAATGACCCTTCGGAGTGAATTGGGCAGAAGTGTGAGGTAAGGGAAGAAAGGAAGAAAGAAAGAGGATAGGTACCTGAAAGAAAGAGGAGGGTTGGCCACCGAAGACACGGTTATAAGCATGAATCTTGGAGAAAATCTGAGCAACTTCAGGGTCGTCACGCTGCCGGAGAGAGTGTTCGGTGGGGACTAAGAGACTGATGGGTCGCCGACAAAGAGGGCATTTGCAAGCGCTCGTCCCTGATCCGTGCTGCCACACCAGCATGATGCAATTTGCTGAAAAAACGAAAAGGTTGAGAATTGATGAAGAAAGAGAGAGAATTGATGAAGAAAGAGAGAAAATTGACGAAGAAGAAGATACCACAAAACCAGTGAGAGCAATTGGCTTGGCAGGGAATGTGAAAGTTGGCATGACACACTGAACACAGATCGTTGGGAGGAGGACCAGACTCCATTTCCACTTCTTCTTCTTCTTCTTCTTCTTCACTTCCTTTCTCACATACATATATTTTCCAAATTTTATGAATTTTGTCTCTTTCTATATTATTGCTTTATTTTTTTTAATATAAAATTCCCACTTACGTTTTTCAACCATCTTTCTCTCAAATTTCTTTCCCTATAAATAAAAAAATTAACTTTATTCATATGTAAATCAACATATTTATACAATGAGCTAAGAACTAATAACAAAAAATAATATCTCGATAATAGAAGAAAACATATTTATCCATTTATCGTATTAGTTAACTTAACTTTTATTTAAAATAAAATAACATGAGAGTCTAATGTATCTCATTCAGTAATTAGTCCCAATAGTATATTTTCAAGTAAATCCATGATTAAGAAATTAAAATATCTTCCAATTACCTTAGTAATAGAAACGATGTAGTTATAAATCACTATATTTATTTTATTCGCTATCTCACATGTGTTCTTTCCCTTTCTCCATCAATTTCACTAATATTATAATGAGAGAAAGGAAATAATTAACTTTATGATATTTCTCAACTATTTGTATTTTCTTATTAGACTTTTGTTTCCTCTTTAACACATGAAGAAGAAACTTTGCTTTTTTAGTTGTTACTTATTAAATTTATAGCTAAGCAAGAATTATTATATAAAGTTTTAATTTATTTTTAGGTTCTATTCTATTCTATTACAATTTTGAAAATCATCTGGCGATTAACATGAGTTTTACAACATATTAATTAAATTTTATTTATTTATTAATAAAAATAGACATTTTTAAAACAGAAAAAATATATTTTTATTTTTATAATTTTTTGTTTCATTCAAATTTAAAGTTTTAAATTTTATCACATATCAACATAATATATTTAAGAGATTTTATAAAAAAATTCACATTATATATTTGACTTCAGATATTTTTCTTTGAATGGAGATCTCATCATAATTAGTTAAGAGACCGGGAGATTTACTTTAGATATATTTGCTTAAATAATCTAAATTCAGTTTTAATCGGATAAATGTAGTGTTTTAGTATAATTAATCCTCGTCGTTGTTTCCTTTTTGTAAGTGTTCATTTGGCAGTGAAATTGCTAAAACACAACATATTTTTTGGAAGTTTTTGTGTTTGTGAAAGAGGAATGTCAGAAGTGAAACAGCTTGAAAAAGACTAGGCATTCAAGGTTTAAGTAGTTTTTTTTTTTTTTTTTTTTTTTTTTTTTTTGTTTGGTCTGGTGTGTACATAGTAGAAGTGTTTGTGAGTAAAGTTGTGAAGGTTAAGTTTTATTGTTGATTGTAATTTTAGATGAAGTTTCTGTGTGAATGTATCTAATAAATAATAGTAATCTATAGAAAATAACAAAGACATTTATATAATTATCACGTTCCATACTATATCTACAATTAACTTCTAAAATATATCTGAAAAATTAAAAGTACTCGTGCATCACACGTATTTCAGTACTGTAATAATCATAAACTTATTTGTCTGAATATATAAAAGATTAAATTGTTTTCTATGTAATAATTTATTACAAAAACGATAGAGTGTTGTAGTTTTTGAAGAATTCATGGTGAATCTATTTTTGGGTAACAATATACATTTGTAGTGATAACTACCACAGACATAACTGCTATTCCCTTAGTTTAGGATCTTCAAAATATCTTGAATTTTGTTTCCAAGATTCAGCTTCTCACTTAGTGGTTAAAATACAAACTACTAAAACTACCCTAAGCATTGGTTTGTGGTGATTTGAAAATACACATAATAGTTTGTTTTACGAAAGAAAACGATGTTAAACCATGAGACTTACACTAATAAAAAGGGAGTGAAATGTGGAAGCAGTAGACAAATAAGGCAATTAGGGAAGAGAGAAAAAGTCTCTGCTGAATTCTCTTGCTTTAAACGTGCTCTCCTTAAGCTTCGGACTTGATGCCATGACTGATCCACCAAGCACCATCTTACTAAAAATGTTTATATAAACTTGGTAAACACATTCATTAACCTCCCAAAAGAGACTTCACACCCTACTTCTCTCCAAAACAACCCTTTCACATAGAACCTTTACGAAATGGTATGCATGCAAGCTTTGCTATTCACTCACCATCATCATATTCACCACGTTAGATGTGACTGATGAACATTGATTCATGTTGTTTCAGGAGCACGCCAATGGTGGACTTACGTCACAAAAGGATCAACCAAAAACTGAAAATTGGACTCCCGTAAGTTCATCTAGGAAGGCAAAGTGGTGGTATTCGTCTTTCCACAATGTCACGGCTATGGTGGGTGCTGGCGTGCTTGGGTTGCCATTTGCTCTAGCCCAGCTTGGATGGTACGTATATACATCACACAACAAAATCTCATGTTCGATACTGATATGATTCTAAGGTTTAACTTTGACAGGGTTCCAGGCGTTCTAATGCTCTTGCTTTCATGGCTTCTGACATTTTACACCCTGTGGCAACTCGTTGAGATGCATGAGTTGGTTCCTGGGAAGAGGTTTGATCGATATTATGAAATAGGAGAGCACCTTTTTGGTCCCAAGAAAGGGCTTTGGATGGTGATGCCACAGCAGCTAACGGTTCAGGTGGCTTCCACCATTGTGTACACTGTGACCGGTGGGAAGTCCCTGAAGAAGTTTTTCCAAATACTCACTGTTCGTGGCATGAGTGACATCAGACAAACATATTACATTCTATTCTTTATAGTCTTGCAGATATTTCTTTCCCAAACTCCTAATTTCCATCAATTGAAAGCAGTTTCTTCTCTGGCCGCCGTCATGTCAATCTGGTACGTTCCATTGTTTGGTTTCAAATTGTTATTGTGTTGAAATTTAACGTGATGTGTGTGTGCATGCATGCATGCATGCAGCTATTCAATGGTGGCATTTATCATGTCATGTGTGGAGGGGGCGAAGGGTCATCCTAGGAGTTATGCGGTTCGATCTCACACGCCTGCAGGGATAACTTTTGATGCTTTCAATGCCCTCGGAACCATAGCATTTGCCTTTGCTGGACACAGTGTTGTCTCGGAGATTCAAGCCACAATGCCCTCAACAGAAGAAAAACCTTCAAAGATTCCAATGTGGCGAGGTGTGGTGGTGGCATATGGCATAGTCATTTTTTGTTATCTGACAGTTGCAGTATCTGGATTCTGGGCATTTGGAAACGCTGTTGAGGATGATGTTCTCATCACACTGGAACACCCCTTTTGGCTCATTGCTATTGCTAACTTAATGGTCTTTGTTCATGTCGTCGGAAGCTTCCAGGTATATATGCTACGTTCATTCATTCCTTCATACATACATACATACATACGTACATACGTACCTACCTAATTCAAATCAAAAGTTGTTTCCTTAATCTGTTTCTTGTGAAGGTTTTTGCCATGCCTGTGTTTGATACAATGGAGACAACTTTGGTGGAAAAATTTAATTGCACTCCCTCAAAGATGCTTCGCATAATTAGTCGAACCGTTTTTGTTTGTAAGAATTGATTGTCACAAACGACTTTTGTGTTCTTATTTGTTTCTTTCTTTTAATTATTACATTACAAGTATGTTGAACATAATCCGTGTTTGCAATTTGCTTGCAGGTGTGGCGGGATTTATTGGCATGTGCGTTCCATTTTTTGGAGGACTGTTAGGGTTTTTTGGAGGACTTGCTTTCACGTCAACATCATATATTGTAATGTCTGAAATTATGTTATCAACCATGGTTGAATCTGAAGTGGAAGTAGGCTAACAATTTTCAAACGTTTGATGCAGATTCCTAGTGTGTTATGGCTTGAGGCAACAAAACCTAAAAGATGGAGTTTCCATTGGATAGCATCATGGGTACTTTTTTTATTGTTAATTGATAAACTGATTGAAACACAAGTTTAATGTTTAGATTGAAGAATATAGATTGATTTATGTTGTTGAATTTTGTTACAGTTAAGCATCTGTATTGGACTTCTAATTGCAGCTCTTGCACCGATTGGGGGAATACGAACAATTGTGGTTTCGGCAAAGACTTACAAACTATTTTCGTAATAGAAGATGTGTGTTGTTAATTATGTTATACACTTTGTTTTTTTCGGATTTGTAGAAGAATTTGTGATGAACTTTTACTAGAGTTAGCTATTTTCGCAAAAGTTTTAGTTGCGAAATTATTGGCATTTGTAATGTTACGGAGGTTATTAATGCGCAGACAAGATCATTGATTAGGATAAACAATTTTGCCCAACACTACTGTACTTACTGCCCAATTTACTATAATTATTGTAATCAATGTATGTCTACTTTTGTTTCTTCATATCCAAAAGCCTTCTCTCTATGTATATATACGTATATAAATATAGAGGGTTACGAAAATTTTGATTTTACAATAGTTTTTATCAAATATAATTGAATTTAGTGAAGCTAATTGTAATTAATAAAAAAAACTAAGTTACTTATATTCATTTTATTTATTAGTACATAATTTGTATATAATTTTGATATATACACCAATAATTTTAAAAATAAAAAGTACGAAATTAAAATCAAAGAAAAGAATAATAATAATATTTTAAATAATTCAACAATGTTTTACTTTTAAAATAATTAAAGAATAAAAAGTAAGAATTGAATAGTTATTTTATATAATGGTATATTTCACTTACTTTTATTGTTAACAAACGTAGAGAAAGTCAATATAAGAATGTGGTATGAGTAACAACAGATACAATGGTCTAAATCCTTGAATCAAACTTAAAAATGCATAGTGAAAATGAAGGGGAAGGGGCAATCAAGTTTGGCTTCCAAACTGCTTCTGGATATCCTTGAAAGATATAGTGGCTGATCCTCTTTGTTTTGCTTTCTGCTGAGAAGGATGTTCCCTCCAACCCGTCATGTATATAACCTACCAAGGCAGAATGACCATACACCATGTGACCACACTTTTGATATAAACTACACCACTGCTTTTCTTATAAATCATTCCTCTATTTTCATTACCTGGAAGGTTGCAGGTACAGTTCCATCTTCTGAAGAAAACATTGAATCGTAAATAGCTGCAGTTGCTAAAGCAGTGTCCCTCTTTAGGATCTGTTCATATATGCATAACCTTTTTTCAAAAATGTAATGCAACATCCATGGCTCAAAATTTGATAAAGGAAATTTTATTTAATATCTATCGGTATGATAAAAAAAAAAAAATACTTTACATTGTTCATTTCAGAAAGAGCATTCGTTTCACCCATTGCACGGAGATGTTCTATAAGCTCAAGAGCTGCACAAAACATAGACAAGAATCACCATTACGAAAATGTATCAGAAGAGCTATGAGGTAAGAAAATCACAGTATTCAACGAACAAGTAACAACTTCAAATAACTTAAAATTGAAATTCAATTATAAAAAAAGGCAACCACTATTTCTCTGAGTTTTTGCCACCCCTCCCTCACTCTCTTATTTTTTTGAATATTTTCGGTGAAAAAATTCAAACCGTCTTCACTCCTTCTGGTCAAGCGGTAATTCTTTTATTCTAGCAGTGGATATTATTTTAGCCACTAAATTGTCTATGAAGTGATATGGTTTTTGTGGCTTTTACTACCTACACCCTAACAGTGAGCAATAAAAAGTCGCCATGCTATCTCAGCAGATTTCTTATCTGCCTTTGGTCATCTACCAACTGAAATTCCAAAGTAAGGAAGAATACATCTAAAAAAAATTAGGGAGAAGTCATAACTAATCTAATTCACATCGTGCATGTGGAATAATTCAATTATTAAACCAAATGAAAATTCTCACCACTTTCGTATTTAACTATGTACTCATCAACATCAACACCCGGAAGGGTGAAACCCGCCCTGGTCAAAAGATTCCCAGCATCTCGAACCTGAAAATGGAGGACAAAAGGACTTCTCAATTCCATCTTTATCATTCTATTTGGACAAAAATACAAGTCTTCATTACAAGACTTAAAGTTACAACAAGCCACCAGATTAACTAACTGATATTTTAAACAGTCCTACTTGCTTTAAATTAACCTCGAACAATGATGGGGAGTTGCTTTAAAACAAAATAACAGAATTCATTATTGAATTGCCATAAGACAATGACTACTGTTAGAAAACCACCGTAATTGTGGTCACCTCTAGCCCACCTTAGTTGTGGTCGGTTTGGGAGCTGCCTTAATTGTAGCCTCAAGGGTATTAGTTTATTCTCACATCTATTAGAGATATAACATAAATAAAGCTTACAATACTTGAACAATTCTCATCTTACAAGTTGGTTTCATATAATTGAGTTATACTCTATGCTCAAATTCTAAGATAGTATTTGAGTATATCTTAGATCCATTATTGAACCACCTACCATATTAGTTACGTACAAAACCCAATAGTGTTGGGCATGGACTGGTTAATTAGGAAAAACAAGTCTTACATTAACTAGAATCAGCATCAAAATAACATATACAAGTGGGGACCAACCCCACCCTATGAATGAGTTTTTGGGTTGAGTTAAATCTAAACCCAAGTTCTAAAAATAAGTAACATGAAACCACATGATCCTATTCAAAAGTGATAGTGAAGCATTCATTCAAAATATAGGTGATCTTAACTATTGAAGATCCCATATTTATTAGAATAAGATCAAATTTTAGTATATTGATGAATACAAACCTCATCTTGCAAGCTAGTTTTGTAAGATTAACTTACATTTAAAGTTTACTTTCTAAAATGGTATCAAAATCTATTCCTAGTAAGATTAGTTGAGTCTATTGTGTCGTTCTCATACTTGAGATGTTCGATCCTTAATATGAAAAGATGTGTTAGAAATTTCATATCTATTAGAGATATGATCAATATGTAGTATATTAATAGATGCATATATAAACCTTACTTTGCAAACTAGTTTTATTGGGTTGACTTAGATTTAAAGTTTACTTTCCAAGATTAACTAATTAATAAAAAAATTGAAATAGTACTTATGCAATAACACATGCCTGTGCCAAAGGTGATACTCGGGGACTGATCCCTCCTTCACGCTCCATTTGTGCTAACGTACAAGCTATTCTGAGCTCCCTGGCACCAAAACAAATATCATTAAAATGCTCCATCAATTTTTGTTGCAAAGAAACTTCGAAAAACAAAAAATAGCATTGTCACTTTAATGTTTCTCCACCAAGAATAGCTGCTAAAAATAAGCCATCAGGCTTCAATGCCAATCTAGACTGCAAAACATTAAAAAAAAACAGATAATAAAAAATGATATCAAAACTGACATTTTGATAAGGATAAAGACATATGATTTGCACATTGAAGTTTTCTCTATATTGGCAAAGCAATTATTCAAACATTATTGAGAACTATAATTAATTATAAACCCTAAATCCTAAACTTATACACAACAAAACCACAAACAACCACAAACAAGAGGAATAAACACCTGTATCATTGCTCCAGGAAGATCATTAGTCCAGTGTAGTCCTAAGCAACTAACAACCAAATCCACAGAGCTGCAAACCATACAACGATATCAATAATAATTTAAAGAATCAAAAACAGAAAACCCTGACATGAAATAAATAGGATAATTTAGTCCTGCAGAAAACCCTGCAGTGTAATGTGAGAACCGAGATCAATTTAGTCCTTTAAAGAACATATAATATGATTTAGTCCCTGAATTGAATGTGAAAAAAGTCTGACAATTATGTCCTGTTAGATTTTGTGTGACCATTTTGTCAATAAAACATAATTTTAAGAACCAATTTGACACACCACTTTGTCTCTGAGCTATAATATCCAGAAACTAATTGTACATTTTAGGTACTGAGGAACTAAATCAGGTTTTCTGTTCTTTGAAGAACTAAATTGACAGTGTATCTCAAGTTGAGAAACCAAATCTGGTCATTTCCCAAATAAACAAGAATCGAAAATCAGAAACACCTCTCTTTAATAGGCAGGAACTCTTCGTCAGCAACCAGAAACTCCGTCTGGACGGCATTGTCGGGTGAGGCAGGGCAAGTATTTCTACAAGCTTGAACCATATCATAGGAGGCATCCATGACAATAAGCTTCTCCACGCCACCTGAGACGAAGCACGAATGAAGGAACAAAACGAAGCATTGCAACATAACAGAGCATGGAGAGAGTAAGGTGTTGTTATACCGTTAGCAGGAGGAGCGGAAAGAGAGCGGGCGATAGGTTGCAAGGAGCCTCCCAAACACAGGGCGGTTGGAAAAGTCTTCTTGCAGTCCTGAAGAAACAGAATCGGAATCGGAATTGGAAATGAAATTGAAAAGAGAATGAGACCTGAACCCTAAACCTCACCTGCAACCGATCCAAGAGGTTTTGAGCGACGGAGTGAAGCAGAGGGTCATGCGCCGGCGTGGACCATGCGGCTCGGTCTCGTTGCGCGCGCTTCCGTTGGCGATCGAAGATTCGGAGCTTCGAAGTTGAATCATTGGAAGTTGAATCGGAGACGAATGTACGACGGCGACATGCCAACGGCAACAGTTGTTTCCGCCATAGAGACAGTCCTCTCATCTTCTGAACTCACTGATTCAGTCAAACACAACACTCATAACACTGTTACAATCTTTCTACACCTAAATATAGACTTACGCTTTGAACATTTCACTCACTCAGTCCAAGCTGTCAATTTCATAACTACTTCTTCTACAACTAATTATGGAAACTAAAAATTAACTAATTACATATTACATTCATAGTAATATTTTATTTACCGTTAACAAGATTTTAATTTTCAAATCATAAAAATGAAAACCTAAGAACCAAAATCATATTTTGAGCGGTGAAGAGCAGCAGAAGCATGTCGCTGTGCTCCGTTATCCCACCGTCCATCTCCACACCTTCGACCACATCCAAGAGCTTTCAATGTGGGAATAGGAATTGGGCGTCGCAGAGACTCAGAATCGTAGCAAAGTTAAAATCAGATGCGTCGCCGTCATCGTCCACACCCACCTCCCTTCTTTCTTTCCTCTGTCCCCTGCTCACGCTCTTCTCTGTATGCATACTAATTCACTTTTCCTATGCTTTTCTCTACGAGTTATAATTTAAAGTTCACAGTGTCTTCTTTGTTTGTTGCTCTGGCAGGCAAGGGATCCTTCTCAACCACGCAATTTCCCTTTCGAGGTGATTTCTCTGGGGTCTTAAGTAGCAGTAATAGCAGAAAAATTTATGCAAAGCATTCTTTATATTGTGCATGCAGCTTATATCAGACTAACTTTTACGTTTTTTTTATGAATGGTAGCTAGCGACATCTTCCTTGGCTAGCCTGTCAAGGTCTGCATGGGGAAAAAAATCCAGAGCTCAGAGTTCACTCAGCAAAGAAATCACTTCAGAACTTCCTTTTAGTTTGCAGCTTTTTGAATTTGGTACGTCTCTTCCACTTTAGACAGGTTTTGGAAGAACCCTTGATGATGCTAATGCTATTCCTAATAATAGGCAAACGTATGTTTCTTCTTTCACTAAATTATTGAAATTGATTAACATTCCAGAAGTTTATTTATTTTAACTGTATTACTATTACTGTTGCTAAGCACCATGTGGTCTCAATTTTAATATCACTATGCACAGATAAAAGCAGTTCCTTATTCTTGTGGTCAACTGGACCTTTAAACTATGATTCTCAAACATGTTTTGGTTTTCGATCACTTACATATTGCTGTAATTTTATTTTATCGTTGAGTTTTGTGATTGTCCCGTCTTAAATCTTTTAAACATTATTTTTTAACAGAGGCATGCCCCTTTTGTAGAAGGGTCCGGGAAGCTTTGACTGAACTAGATCTTTCTGTAGAGGTTAGCTGTGAATGCTTGACACATACACACCCCCACACACTTACCACCACATTAAATATCAATGCTACCTTCCCTTAACTGAGTTTTGTCTGTTTGAATGGAGTGCTATTTTTTCTTACCAGTAAGGTATACTCCTACAAATTTGGGGTCTATGTCTACTCTCTACCGTAGTTGAGTTTGATGTGCTAGATAACTTTTCAAGAATGTAATCCTTACCCCATAAACTGCTGTTGGACTTAATTAGCGATATTCAAACAAATTCCAGAAACTAAGATTTCCTTTTATTTTTTTGGTGGCCGGGAGGTATCAGTATAGGCTGGACAAATTCATTTGTTTTTATCAAAATAGATTAATGATGGAAATTATAGGCTCCATACCTCTACTTTTGAACACTTAACTGGTTATTTTAGAATGCTGAATTACAAGAAAGTCCTGAATGACAGTATGGCTCGCATTGCTTGGATGTTGATTTGGCCAAAATAAACATAATGAACTTTGCTAAAGTTCAAGGGAAAAGATTTTATTTTGTATGAAAATTAATGTTAATCATTCAATAATATACTCATTTATGATAAGAGATGATAAGAAACTGATTTATGGTTGATTTTTGTGAATCAGCTTCCTAATATTACTCCTGTCGGTGTCATCAACAGGTCTATCCATGTCCTAAGGGTTCTGTAAGACACAGAGAGGTGGTCAGCAAAACTGGTGGCAAACAACAGTACGTAGGTCTCCATCATATATTGTTTCTTTGATCTGTGAATGAATTTTCTTGCAGTAGTACTGAACTTTGAAAATTTAAAAAAATCAGTTTTTGGGTATCATGTCTCAATTTGGTCAGTATATATACTTGTTGTATTATATGTTGATCAATCCTGATCGAAGAAGCAATTGCTACAAGACAGATTTCATTTTCTTTTACATTTTTGTTTCTTGTTTGTGTCTTGCGACATATATAATACTAGTGAAATAGTTTGATGTTGTCCTTGTCTTTTCAAATATTATTTCTGTTTAAATTTGCTGCAATGATGTTCTTTTGCAGGTTTCCTTTCCTCATCGACAAAAAAAATGGTATTTCTATGTATGAAAGTGGTAAGCAAGCAGGTTTCTCTCGCTGCTCTTTCTCCAAATGGTTTCTAATTGTCCTGTTTTGAGGCAATGACATAAGTAAACACCATTTTCATAGTTGTTTACTGGTTTAGATTGATTCATGTTAAAGGTTTATTACTCCTATCTTCATTTTCTTACCTAAACTTCCATTGTTTTCTGTTTCAGTTGTGTTAGAGGATTTTAACTAGTTTAATTTCAATCCTTTAAATGTTGTGAACTAGAGTTGGTATTTCATTAGTAAATGCAATTGTAGTCTTAATTCCAACCTCTAAACTAATGCTGATTGTGTGTGTCCCTCTCTTCAACCTTTCTATTCTTGGTGTCTTACTGCAGGAGATATTGTAAAATACTTGTTTGAGCAATACGGAGAAGGCAGAAGTCCATCATCGGGACTTTTGGAGAGGTATTAGATGCAAATCACTTTTTTTATGAGCATGTAAAATGTTATTCATCACATCGTAGGAAGGAAACTCTTCCATCTTCACCATATCAAAATTGATGCATTTATTGGTTAGGTGGAATGGAACCATAATACTTTCATGAAAGCATGTTAGCATTTAAATAAATTCTATATGATTCCTGGGACACAGTGTGCTACTCATCTTGGGGTGACTCAGAAACTGATTGTTAAGGAGCAGTGAACATATACAAAAGATTATTGAGAGTCTTGTGACAGAGACCACGCCACTAACTAAAGAATGTCTGCTTGTTGTTCCATATTTTATGATTTCGAGGAAGAGAGACCTTTCAAATTAATGTGTTCATTACATCCCATTCCTGTGCAGCACTATTTTTACTGGATGGATGCCGACAATCCTTCGAGCAGGTAGAGGAATGACACGGTGGGTTTATTCAAGACCTGACCCTCCTCCAGGAAAGTTGGAGCTCTTCTCATATGAAAATAACCCTGTAAGATGATGCTTAACATGTAGACAACATTACGTATCTAGTCTGAAAAGAGAATCGTTATATTTGCAGCTTGGTATTTTTCCTTCAAATTCAATCTTTATTGGAAGATGAAATTCATATAATATGCTGAAATTATTCATTACTCTTTTATTTCAAGTATCATACACATACTATTCCACTAATTCATTGGACATATTTCTTCTACTAACTTCATAGATTTCAAATTCCATTTTTCAGAATGCACGAATAGTCCGTGAGGCATTATGTGAATTGGAACTTCCTTACATTCTTCAAAATGTAGGAGAAGGGTCTCACCGAATGAACTTACTCTTGGATGCTTCTGGATCTAAAGAGGTTAGAATTTTGTGGTACATACAAAGCTTCATCAAAGTTTTATTAAAATGAAACGGGTTTGCTACCAGTATCAGACTATACATCTTAAATAGGATTTGACTTTTCTAAACTAAGAGATGCACCAGGGAAATCGGCTACTGAGATTTTGATAATTAAATACCTGAACATGTATAACAAGCTCAGAAATTGTTAAAATCCCCTAGCTATTTTCCCATGCAGGAAAGCTATGTGTAATAATGATAATAATAATAATAATCGATTTATAATAATGTATAAAAGCAAAAGTAGGAGGTGAAGTTTTAATTTATATCTTGATTGGTATTTTCTTTTTGGATTATTTAATGGTTATCAACACAAATCCTTGTATGAATAAAGTTGTCCTCTACAGGTTCCTTTCTTTATTGATCACAACACTGGATTTCAATCTGGAGACTGCAGAACAATCCTATCGTATTTGTTCGAAACCTATTCAACAGTTATTTTATAACTTTCACTTTCTGTAAATGAAAAATTGTGATTTGAAATCAGTACAGAACGTATTTATTGTCAGATGATATTTTGCTATGAAGTAGGCTAGACCACTAGAGAAAATCGTAAAAAATTAATTGAACAAAATAGTTAAGTCCACTGAATCTGTTGACATTGTTTCAAGATATTGGGATTGGATTACTTTGTCATTTGGACAAGTTAAACTTTCGGATTAATGGAATGCTATTGTGCCAAAATGAAGAAAAGGTACGTCAACTTTTGTTTCACTATTCTGCAGAACTTTGTTCAACTTGTTTATTTCCTTTATCATTGGATCCCTTCTTTGCAAGTGGTTAAAATTAGGGAAAGAAGAATCGGTCCTATTTGTGGTAAAGACGAATATAACTAACTATTTGATCATTTACTTTTCGCAACTATTTTCTTCCACAAATATTACGATAAATTTGGCTGCAAAAAGTACTTCTTAAATTAATTCACCTTGCACACTACTCCTGGTACAAATATCACATATGTTAAAATCTTCATCTATTCAACTTGTATTTTTAACAAATTGAAATTTTCGGGCTGACATTTTGATGAAAAGATAACTCAAAAATATGAATAATCCGCTTCACTTTGGCGTACATAGCCAATCCTAAGTAGGGGAAAAAACACTTTGTTGTTGCAAGGATAATAAGTGATTGAGTAGAAAAATCAATTTGATAAGTGTAATTAACCATTGAAATTAATAATAAAGTTGAGACTATTATATATTCACAAAGAAATAACTTAATAAATATCTTTTATTTTTATTTTTGTTTTCAAGAGTCATTGAAACTAATTTTAGTCGGAATAAGCTATGACATATATGTTTCCAAAGGAGAGGACTTCATAAGCTTGTATTCAATCCAGGAGAATGACCAAAAATCATTGTTAACCATTTTAAGGCGCATTCACTCTGCTTGGTTCTGAAAAGAAACATAGGAAGGATGAAAATAAAGAAAAAACAAGTTAAAAAAATAGGTAGAATATAAAATTAAATATTTAGTTATCTTGTTTATAGAATAGAAATATATGAGAAATACATATAAAAATAGTGTAATTCAATTAATTTGATATAAATTGTTTGGCATTAATGTATGTTTCACTTAAACATAGGGGAGTAAAATATACATTTTTTTTTAATAAAAAGGCTACCAAGGTTACATTTTAATTTTCATCTTCTTCAGCAAACCACTAAACTGAAACCCCATATCTATCATCCTCACCACATAGGGCAATATTTCGCACCTGTCTTTTCCAAGTCACCATTTTTAACTCGTTATGCAAGTATGTATGAAATAGCAAATTCCCATTTATTGTGTGTCTCAGTTCATTATTAGAAGTTGTTATTTTGCATTTTACTCTTTTACCCCATTGTTCTAATTATAATACTATAATGTCTTTGAACAAAGTTAATAATGAAAAAAATTAAGAAAAATGTATAAAATATCTTTTACAAATAAACTTATACATAAATTAATATTTAACAAATACGTTTATTTTATTTTGTAAGAACTTTTGTCCTGAAAAACAAAATCTTATGTTTTTTTTTTTAATTCTCTCTTTACATATATTAATATAATTTAACCACTCTCCTTTAAATGTTTTTTTTTAGAAAATAGTGTTATTTGTATTTTATTTTTATTTTTACTTTTTTTGCACACTTGAAGTGGAAATAAGATATGACTACCAATTTTTATCGATATTAATTTATTAATATATACTAACTTTATTAAATTACTGATACATAAACATTATAATTATCTAATAAACAATTATTTTAATATATAGTACAGTTTTACTGGATTAGTAGACATGAAAAAGAAACACACAGAAAACTTATTTATGGCTTTTAACTAAACAGAGTGAAATGTCATGTTTGTGAAGACGACAAAATTATTTTTAAACATCAACTGTTGGACCCCATTTCAGTTCTACCAACTCTAACAAATACTTAAGCTCCAAAAGTTGCTTCAGTAGCTCTTTTGTCAACATCATTGCTACAAATTTCTTCCTCTCTACCTTCTTTATACCTTCTTTATACAAGTAATGCATCTTCCAAAGCTTAACAAACATCAATAATCACCATTTCTGTCACTTCTTCCTTCCCTTCTTATAGACTTTACCAAAAAAATATATATTTATCTCAATGATCAAGATACCATGTCCCTGTGACCCCAACCACATCACAACAAACGGTAGGTGATCTGACTAAATTATTCCCCTAGTAGGTAGTAAATAAAGATTATATGTTTGCCACCTCAACACTAAATTGACCATAAATCTCGTTCACAAACTGTTACCATTTTTCTCTTTCTCTTTTAATATCAGTTTGACTTCACTTTACTCTCAAGCAAATTCACAACTTTTTCCCCATAAATGTCCAAATTCCTGTTCTGGTGAATCTGGTGTCCTCCTTCAATTAAGATCTGATCACCCTTTTCCCATCTTTCTTGCCCCTGAGAAAGATAAAAAGAAAGGTCTCAGCTTTCTCAATATACCAACCATGAGGTCCAAAACCCAGTTCACATGCAGCCTCAAGGTAGCCATTCTCTCCATTGCCTTTCTCTGCCTCTTCATCTTGCTATTCAGGTCATCCATATTCTCTCTGTCTCCCCAACTCATCTCAGACTCAAACTTGTCAAACTCAAAAGCAGTAGCAGTAGAAGAACCTCACCCCACAACAGAAACAACAGAAACTGCAGCCACACCATCATCATGCCCTCCAATCCCTCTGAACCCCTCATGCAACAAGGCCCCTCCATCTTTAGCCAATGCTCTCATCCACTATGCCACCACCAACATCACCCCTCAGCAGACCCTCCGTGAGATCTCGGTCTCAGCAAAGGTGCTTCAGAAGAAGTCACCCTGCAACTTCCTTGTGTTTGGCCTTGGCCATGACAGCCTCATGTGGACATCGCTCAACTACGGTGGCCGCACGGTCTTCCTTGAGGAGGACAAGTCTTGGATCGACCAAATCCAGCAGAAGATACCCTCTTTGGAAGCCTACCATGTGATGTATGACACACAGGTTCACCAGGCTGAGGAGCTCTTGAAGGTTGGAATGGAAGCAGACTGCAAAAAAGTGAGTGACCCGAGATTTTCTCAGTGCCAACTAGCACACAAGGGGTTCCCAAGTGAGGTCTATGACATAGATTGGGATGTGATCATGGTGGATGCCCCCACAGGCTACTTTGAAGGGGCACCAGGGAGGATGACTGCAATCTACACTGCAGGGTTGATGGCTAGGAACAAGGGCCATGGTGAGACTGATGTGTTTGTGCACGATGTGGATAGGGAGGTGGAGGACAAGTTCTCTAAGGCTTTTCTGTGTGAAGGGTATTTGAAGGAACAAGAAGGAAGGATCAGACACTTCAACATTCCAAGCCACAGGTCTCGTTTGTGGAGGCCATTTTGCCCACAGTAGTTCATGCACCACAAAAAGTTCTTCCCTTTACATCACCCATTTATGCTTACTATATCAATCATTCTCAAGGAAACTGATACCAGTGCTACTACCAGTACATTCTTGTGATGTGTGAACTCCTATTTTTTGCCCTTCATCATTCTCATTTATATATTTTGAAATGATTCTGATCTATATACAACTCCTTGATGGAACTTGATTCTTACACTTTCAGTTTGATTCTGAAGTCTTTAATTATTGTTATTCCAGAAAAGATGTAACAGAGGTTTAGCTTTTGAAAATGCTAAATGAGACACAGTGATTGCTTATATAAGTTCTTTCGAGTTAAGCACACCCTTTAACAACAAATAATGTGCACATTTCAAATATCATCCTTGTTGTTTTGAATAAGAGATGTTAATGGAGAGAATGATTTTAGCTTCATAATATGCATTGTCCATAGTGCTTATGAAATGTTAGCGACAGTGTTTTGAAAACTTCAGAAAAACAACTTTAAAAACCATTTCTACATGGAGCTGTAGAATATAAAGAGAACCATGATTTTTATCTCACCTTCAATATTTTTGTCCACTTTTAATTTTTGCACTATTTTTCTACTCTTAAATTTTCATATAATTTGACTCCTGACTACATATCAACATGAAATGTCACATCAATAATTTCCGTATATTCTCGCGTAAATATCAAAAACTGTGTAAAAATAAAAAGATGGTAGATGTGAGAAAAAATATTTGTAGCAAAATTCATAATAAAAGTTAGGAATTTCTTCCAATATATATCGTCTTTTTTAATTTATCCAATTAAACTTTTTATCAATTTATTTATTTAACTAGATCGATTCCCTCTAAACGGCAAATTTTTATTTTTTTTCATTTCATGCTTTCTTCTTGCATCTTCATGGATATTGGAAAGGTTTAAAATGTCTATAAAATTGTAAAATTTGGAAACATGTTAGATTTTCAGGATGTATAATCCATAAATATATTTTAGATTACGTAATACAAAAATATATTTTCAGATTGGGTAATTAAGAATGTATTTCTGGATTATGTATTCTGAAATATATTTTCAAATTCTATAATCTAAAAATATTATTTGAATTATATATCCTCGAATATATTTATGAATTTTTAGATACTACGTGATCTTTTTTTTAATCTAGAAATACATTTCAAGATTTTGCAATCTAGAAATACATTTAAGATTATACAATATTGGATGTATTCATGGATTAAGTAATTCAAAAACATATTTTAGAATATGTTATTATAAGATCGGTTAATCCTACACAACCACCCTAGTCTTTGGTTGGTCAGCCGCTCTCATTCTGATTGTTTGATTTCTTCTGAGTTATCTTTGGAATTTTTGCAAGTATTTCGATACTCAATTTAGCCATCGAACCAAGTAGTTCGAGGTTTTAGGATCAGAATTATGTTAGTTCTTGAGCTATTCTCTAATTTATAGACTTGTAATTGAACTTTTGCTTTGTGGGTTGGAGGCTCAAGCTTTAGTGGGGCTAATTATCTTCCTAGCAATTGTTTAGGTGGTAAGTGTCATGTGCCTATTGACATTAACTTACTCTATAACTGATATGATGACAATATGTCCAATGACCATGACAAAATAAACAGTCAACCAATGAAGTAGTTGATCATTCTTGGCTAAGAAAATACTGATAGTACAAAATATATAATATATAACGAATTTTCAAATTATGCAATCTAAAAATATATTTTATATTGTAGAATTTAGAAAAAAATTAAAGATTGTATAATTCAAAATATATTTTTTAGTCTAAAGGTGTATTATAAATCATACAATCTATAATAAGCTTTTACATTATGCAATCATAAATATATTTTAAATTATAAATTATACAATTCAAAATAGATTTTTCAATTATCCCATCTTAAATGTTTTCAATTCAAGGATAATTTCGATTTTTACCACACCTATGAATTAACCTATTCTAATTTTAGTTTTTCAATTTTTAATTTTTTTAATCTATATTTATTGATTAATGTCTTTTTCAAATAAAGAGTTACATGATTTTTAAATAACTAATATATTTAATGGGTGGTATATTTAGAATAATTATAAAAAATATTTATAAAGCATTAATTAACATTAAAAATACTTTAATAACATTAAGGAATTTATAATTAATTATTACTAATTTTTAATTCGATTTTTTTAGTATTGTTAGGAATGTTAAAAAAATAATTATAAGTAATAATAATGAACAATTATTTTAAAATTATGTTACCGTAAAAATATTTAAAATGTGAAAGGTTGACTTTTAAAACTTATGTTGATTTCAATTTAATTTTATATAAAATAAATTTAAGTAATGATAATTAATATTAATTAATTATTTAAAAAATTAAAGTGAATCGCATTTAATTATTAAATTTTTGAAAAAAAAATTATTGATTTCATAATCTTTTAAAAGTATAAGTTGCAATTTATTTTTCATAAAAAGATAAATTAATAGAATAAAATTAGAAATAAACTATTTATTAATATTGTAACATCTAATATTTTTGACATAACAAAAATTTTATCGCATAAAAATCATATAATAAGTCTAAATATAAATCTATATCTTACACTATCTAACATAATCAAATTAAATAGATATGAAAATATTATTCTTTTCTTCTCCTTGTTATATATAAAAAATATTTTAAACAACAAAACATATTGTTTAATGTGGTATTTCGTAATATTTTATTTAGATATATAGTTGAATATTTCTCAATGTTTAAAACATGTGGATTATGTCAAAATTAGTTTTAAGTGACTAATTTATGGATGACCTAAGTTGATCTGGACATTGATATTTTGTTTTGGTGACTTGTGTGATCTATTGGAATAGATTAGCTAAAATGCATCTATGTTAAAACACTATTTTTTTTAACTTAAAAGTATGTGTATTTTAAATTGTAATTAATAGGATTTTGACTAATAGTAACTACTTGGATATAAAACATCATTTTTCTTAGTTTAAAACTTGTATATTTTATATCATAACTATTAGGACTTTGACTAATAACGACACTTTAAACATAACCATCAAGAAAAACTATTATTTTAATGGAACTCATGGAGTTGGAACTTTGGAAAGACCTTGTCATAGGTGATGAAGTTTAAAGAAAATAAGATGTTGTATTGAATTTAGATATTTGGTGTATGTACTAATTGCATTAATAATTTATTATGTATAAAGTAAGACCATATGAATTCATTTGTATATTGAGTGAGGAATTATAATTAAGAGCATAATTCATCATAGAAGACTATTTTTTGAATTGTTACCAAAGGACACTCTACATTGTAGTACTATTTGTCACACTAACCAAAATATGCACTCAAGTAAGATTTCTCAAGTGTGAACTTCATGGGATTCAATGAATTAATGGTCAACATATCAATATGTAAAAGATGGACAACTACTTTGTATTGTCATAAATGATGTTTCTATTTTTGCATTGTAACATAAAACTTCCAATTTCTTCCATAGTAATGATTGACTCATATTGAATTATCATTACAATATAGTAAGGGTTGAAAATAAGAAAGTAAAATAATGGACAATAGTTAGAAGAACGAGTAAACACTTGCAAGGGAGAGAGATGATATTGAGGCAACATGACAACAATTTTAGCAAAGCCAGAAGATTTTGTGTTGAAAAGGGAAGGAGGTTATAACAATACTTGTGCCTAAACATATATAGTCTGTTTAAGATATTCTGTTTTATTCTAATAAAAACTATCAACTCTCTCTCTTTAAGAAGATATACAAGTTTTATGAAAACCACCATCTCTCAAACAAATCTCTTTAAAATTTTCTACCTTCTATTTAGATTTGCAATCTCATAGATTATCAGATTGACAATCAGAAGACACCCCTAGATTCCTAGCGTTGAGTAGATCAAGAGTGTTCGATCAGATTCTTGAATAGAGTTAGATTGCCAAGATTCTTGAATAGAGTTAGATTGCCCGTGATTTTAAAGTTTTTAAGTATCTCTACCCTATAGAGGTAAGGGAAGCTAGTTTGATTGTGTTTTCATAAATTGAATTTCTATCTCAACAAAACAAAGAACAATTCAATATTTCATAATTCATCTCAATAAGTGTGTAATAATCTCAATAAGTGTAATAATATGATTTGTATATTGTGAAAGGTAGAAAATTTTAAAGTAGAAAATTTTAAAGAGATTTGTTTGAGAGATGATGGTTTTCATAAAACTGTATATAGGAGAGATACAATATCTTAGAGAGAGTTGGTAGTTTTTATTAGAATAAAATAGAATATCTTTTTAAAAAGATAAAATATCTTGTTAGAGAGAATATCTCCTTAAGGAGAGAGAGAGAGTTGATGGTTGTTATAAAAATAAAAAGTAAATAACTATCTTTTATTCACTTAAACAACTTTTCTGTTAAAAAAATATTTAACTGTTATTAAATTTATCTTTAAAATTAAATGTTATTCTATAACTATTTTCTACCTAAAACTTTTAAAGGTATATAATTAAAGACAAACACTTATCGAGTACTTGAATTTGTTAAGCCTATCATAACTTTTCTAACGAGTAAAGGTGTAACCAACTAAAAAATTTAAATAATGAAATTAGAATAGAAGAATTGTAATGTGAATGCGTGAAGTTTTAAAAATTTCACTTTGTATGTATTTATTGCACGCAAATATGTATACTATCATGATTTATATATGTGTAATAATATGATTTGTATATTGTGACAAATATTTAAAGTTTATGATAAATTATTTAAAAAATTGAGATTTCAAGACTATTCACATCATACATAGGATAAATGAGACAAGCTTTTAAAGATCACGTAAAATAAAATAAAATAATAAAATAGACATTAGGAAACACAATTTTACAAATATATATATATATATATATATATATATATATATATATATATATTTTGTTACACACCTAGTCACATTAGAAAATGTCCCACAAGCATTAGACATCAAACTTTAAATTATCAAATAAGTGGTAAAGAGTGTTCCACGTATCCAGTGTTGAATACTAAAAAAAAACATTTATCTTAGCAATAAAAAACTAAAGAACTTTCCTTCTTCACACCTTTTACCAAAACATTAATTTATTAATATAAATAAATTTTCACTAATAATGAAACATATATTCCTCTAATATTTCCTAAGGGAATTAAAAGTGCTAATTAATAATTTACATTTAAATTATTAATATTAAAAAAAATGAAATGATTATGTTGAAGTTTATCAGTTGGTATTAATAATTGAAGTGTGTGGGTGCAGGAAGTAAAAGGAGCAATGGGCTGAAAATGGAAATGGGTGATTGGCCCACAGATGAGAGGAAGAAGAAGAAAAGAAGAGGGTATTTGAGCACAGGAATGGTGGTGCTGTGACACATTCACACACACTCCTATTCCTATATCATATCCATCATTCTTCAAAGGAAAGCGCAGAGACAGCGAAAGAGAAAAAATGGCCGAATACGATGAAAGATACGAAGGCAACGGAGAAGAAGAAGACCTTCACAATTCCCATGCTCATCCTCATCTCGATTCCTCTCCTCAGCCCACCCACGACGATCTCACCGATTCCAAATCTCACGTATGCTTTCTCGCTCTCTCTCTCTCTCTCTCTCTCTTTCTGCCCACCAATCCTCTCTTTATTTCTCCCCACTTTCCTTTTTATTTCCAATTAGGGTTTTTTCACTGCTTTCTCTCTTTCGCCAAACTGGGGTTTCGGGACAGGGTTTTTCTCTTTCCCCTTTTTTTGCAATTCCCGCTTCACTTAATAATTAGAGATGCTTAGGTTTTCGTAAGGTCTTTGCTTTTGCTACTATGCTGTTCTGTCTTTTCCTGCCAAGCTTTCACTCAAATCTTGATGCTTTGCCATGATTTTATGCGCTGCTCTCTCGTGTTTCTTTTAAATGTTATATAAATTTTTTAAAAAAGGGATTTTTAATTTGCCTGCTTTTCAGGTATTTATTTGTGATTTTGATTTATACTTTACAGTTTGTTTTGGGAACTGTTTTTTGATCTTGCGTATGCTGAGTGTGAAGTATATTGTTAGAACTATGATTGTTTTTTTACCTTACTTTCGTATGCATCGTTGCCTGTTAACTTTTGATTGTCTTTTGGCAGCATGGATCTCGTGATTATGACAGAGAATCTTCCAGAAGCAGAGATAAGGAGCGGGAGAAAGGGAGAGACAGGGAGAGAAAAAGGGAGAAGGGGAGGGAAAGGGAGAGAAGTAGGGATAGAGATTCGGAGAGAGGCAGGGATAAGGACAGAGATAGGGAGAGAAGCAAAGACAGGGAGCGGGACCGAGAGCGTGATGGTGAGAAGGAAAGGGACCGCCACCACAGAGATCGGCATAGGGATCGTGGTGAACGAAGGGAAAGGACAAGGGATAGAGATGAAGACGATTTCTACAGAAGCCGTGATTTTGACAGGTAAAATTGTTTGGGATCTTACTGTCTTGTATTCCGAGTTGGTACTTCAGGATTTTCATCAGCATCTGATTTTCAGTAGCATGCAATGTATTACATTATATCTGAATTCGTGCTCAGCTACATTTTTTTAAGTAACGTTTTTCCTATTTTTTTTTTTTCAATTTTTATCTGAAATTATGTGATTTTACAGAAGAAGGGATTATGAAAGAGACGATAGGCATAGGCGCAGGTCTCGATCTAGATCTCAATCCAGGTCAGGGGGTAGATCTGAGCATAGATCAAAGTCACGTTCTCGTTCACGCTCAAAGAGGTAAATTCTGGAACGATCCTTAACATACAGTATATGGATGTCGGCTAAACATACCATGCATGGGACTTCCTTTTGTGAATTCTGTTTTGTCTATAACATAAAATAGTCGGTGGATGTGCAGGTGGGACTAGTATAATGTTGTGAATACAGGTTGAAGAACGACATAATTTTGATAGTTAATTAAAAATCAATTTTAATTCAGTTCGGATACACCCTAAATAACTTAAATTTGAGTAAATAATACAATTGGATAACCTAATATGGCCATATCATAGGGGGACATCTATCATTGTTTATAATTTTTTTTGGCGGCAGGGCACCCCGTGCTCTTCGTTCATAATTTCTAAACCTCCTAAACAGACTTGTTTGATTTTTACTTAAGTTTATCAATTGATACATGTTCGTGGTTCGAAAAGTAGCATTCATAATTGGCATAACTAATTCAACTCACTTACAGCAAAAGGACTAGTGGTTTTGATATGGCTCCCCCTGCCTCTGCTATGTTGGCTGGTGCTTCTGCTGTTACAGGTACATTTACACATGTATATATTATGAAATGTCTCATCTTAACTGTTTTTTCTTTTTGTTTGTCCTAGTATGGAAAATTCATATCAAATTGCATGGTGTTAACTTGGTAAGCTTTGTTCAGTTACTATCTGAGTATATATAGTCTTTGAGGACTGGTTTCCCATGGTGTGTAATTTTGTCTTTCTTTTTACTCAGCGATATAATTCTGGAACTAAAAGATGCTTTGGTTTTTTGTCTTGTGTTTGGTGTTTGTTTGTTTTGTTTCTATGTCTTGTCATATGTTCTAAGAAGGCAATGTTGGGCTACTAGCCCCACTGTGCTGACAATGGGCGTGAGCCGACATCTGTAGCTTTTATGTCCACGGAGGAATCAATGCACCTGTTTTTGGTGGGTCTTGTTCGTCTTCAACTGGAAACTATTACCTACTTTGGTAGACACAAATATTTTCTCTATAGCTTGTTTACAATGCTCCTTTAATATTATTGATACAATATATGCCACGAGGTATAATTATGCTTAGGCTCGTGCCAATTGGAGTAAAAGGAGGCATTTGATTCTTATGTACTATGGTTGCAAAAATTGAAAACAATGAGCTTGTTCTGAGAGGAAATATTCCTTTATTTGCAGGTCAGATCACTGGTGCAAATCCTGCAATTCCCGGAATGTTTCCAAATATGTTTCCATTGGCTACAAGCCAGGTATTTTTGGATTCCTTTTTCCGGGCTCTCGTGCAATTTGAGTTTAATATTAATTTCACTTTATTCTTGTTTCTTTCTTTTTTAAGATGCAGCCGTTCAGTGCTCTCCCTGTCATGCCAGTTCAGGCTATGACACAACAGGTAAAAATGCTTTTCAGTGAGATGAGATTACATTCTTTACTCTTTAACGTGACTTTCCTTGATTATGGGCAGTCTTTGATGTACTGAATTTACAGGCTACACGACATGCTAGGCGGGTGTATGTTGGGGGCCTTCCTCCTACAGCTAATGAGCAGGTAAGAAGAATATCATAATTTCTTGCTCAGAATTGTTAAGTCTTTTAGATGATTGTGATAATTTAGCTTGTTGTTTCTATTCTTGTTATACTGCAGTCAGTTGCAACTTTCTTCAGTCAAGTTATGGCTAAGATCGGGGGAAACACTGCTGGCCCAGGTACATAATAAACTTCAGTGAATTGTGCCACTTAACTGACATCATAATAGGGCTAATTTAATTTATGTGCAGGTGATGCTGTGGTCAATGTTTACATTAATCATGACAAGAAGTTTGCCTTTGTGGAGATGAGGTCTGTTGAGGAAGCTAGCAATGCAATGGCCTTAGATGGGATTATTTTCGAGGTATCTTTTTGACTGTTACGAGAAAGTTTGGTTCCTTTTCTCATTTTTTGTGCAAGAAAGTGAGTATGTACATTGGTGCTAATCCAAATTTCCTTTTTTATTAGGGGGCACCTGTTAAGGTCAGGAGACCTACTGATTATAATCCTTCCTTAGCTGCTACCCTAGGCCCAAGCCAGCCTAACCCAAACCTTAATCTGGCTGCTGTTGGCTTAACACCTGGATCTGCTGGTGGACTTGATGGTCCAGATCGAATTTTTGTTGGTGGACTTCCTTATTACTTCACAGAAACACAGATCAGAGAGCTTTTAGAGACTTTTGGTCCTCTAAGGGGTTTTGATCTAGTGAAAGATAGGGAAACGGGAAACTCAAAGGGTTATGCATTTTGTGTTTACCAGGATCTTGCAGTTACTGATATTGCATGTGCTGCTCTGAATGGAATAAAAATGGGAGATAAGACTCTCACAGTTAGACGAGCTAATCAAGGTGCAAACCCACAGCAGCCTAAGCCTGAACAAGAGAGCATCTTAATGCATGCACAGCAACAGATTGCACTGCAGGTTTGATGGAATTGTCTCTTAAATTGTTTTTGTTTCCAGGATCATCCGTGCCTGTGTTTAAAACTCTTAACTGCTCGAGGCTTTTTTTATTTTTGCAGAAACTTATGTTGCAGCCAGCTTTAGTAGCAACAAAGGTGGTGTGCTTAACTCACGCAGTTTCTGCTGACGAGCTCAAAGACGATGAAGGCTATGAAGAGATTCTTGATGATATGAGACAAGAGTGCTCCAAATTTGGTAATTTCGGATTTATTTTGCTTGTCTGTCACTCTAAACAACAACACATTCATACTAATGTTCTGGCTTGTTTGTTTTGTGTCTTATTTGTTTTACAGCCATTTGTAGTCCCACATTCTCATAGAGAATCAGGCCTAAATTACAGACTGAAGTCTCCATAACCTTCTTTGTACTCACATGTTTGTTCATTGCATGTCTATGAAAATTCCATCGCATAGTTCACTGTTTTCTTTTCACTTTATGCAGGTACTTTGGTGAATGTGGTGATCCCGCGTCCACCGCTTGATGGTGAACCTGCCGCTGGAGTTGGAAAGGTATGTTCTTGACCTGTAGTGGAAATTAAGAGCACAGATTTTGTTCACTTCCCTCCTTTCTCAATGCTGGTTTGGTGCAGCTGTGGAATCAAAATAATAGTTGATGTCAGGGACCGGGGATCTGTCAAAAATCACTTATAATTACTTATATTTCCTCTAATTAACTGTTGTATTTGCAGGTGTTTTTGGAGTATGTTGACGTGGATGGTGCTACAAAAGCCCGTGCTGGATTGAATGGACGAAAATTTGATGGGAACCAAGTTGTAGCGGTTTTCTACCCAGAGAACAAATTTGCGCAGGGAGATTATGAAGGCTAATCGGGTTTTATTTGGATTTTACATTGTTTAGCGATATCTTAGTAAGGATTATGTTTTGTATTATCATAAACTTGTAAGGTAGAGTTGTGGTCATAGTATAGAAACTGTTCTATTTAGATGCGAGTAGTAAGAAAAGTGTTGATGGATAATTTGTTAAATAGTTTTACCGGTCTACATTGATCTCTTTGGTCCCTTGAGAAATTCTTTATTTGCTTGAAGTGAATCTCTGCATTAATGAAATTATAGCTTTCTGGATATCCCCCAGATTTTTTCCATTATCAAATGTTGATGAAATAGACCATCAGCTTATAAAATAGTGAGTGGAAATGTATAATTAATCAGTTATAAATTACGTCAACTACACCGTTTGTATTTTTGACAGTCTGAACCTTTTGTGAAGAGCCAACTTTAATGTTGTAATTAATGAGACGTTCGATTGTCATTTCTCAGTTTTGCGGAATTAATTTTGGCCCCCGTTTTGCTATTCAGATAAATTTATGTTTTTTCTTTTCATACCACGCATTTTCCCTACTATCCTTTCCGACATGTCTTCATTGGAGACTATTAAGTTGGTAGGGTTGTTGTTGCTGCAAGCAAGACAGATAATTAGACAGATTCATGTGGTGTTGAGGGAGACAGTGAGAGAACCAAGAATTTAAAAATTATATAGTCATGATGATATATATCTTGAATCAAATCAAATCTATTTATTTTTGGATAAATTAAAATATAAGACAATTATTCTTAGCATTGCATTTATTTTAAATCTACAGAATTATTAGTACTGTGTTCTCACTTTTATTTAATATAAATTTAATAGAATGTTTTTATTATTCAAATTATCTTTTTACTCACGCATTACATGTTAATTTAAAAAGCTATGCAGCGCCCCTTTTACTTTAATGTATAAATTTTAATTAAATTTAAAAATTAAAAATACCTATATATGGAAAAACTTGGTTTGATATGAATTACAGGAAATGGAAAAACAAAATTGATTAAATTAAAATATCCATTATACTATCCTTAAAGATATTTCTTAATTATAACTCTAACTGAATTACTAGTATAATTAGAATGGACTATCTTATCTAATTTTTAGTATTATTACTAGTATAACTAGGATGTACCATGTCCTCTAATTTTATCTTTGATATCCATAATGATTAGATTCAAGGTTAACAATTTTTTTGATTTGATTTTGATTTTGTACTTATATTAAGTGTGAAATATAATTTATACTTAGTTAAATAAATTTTTGTTTGAACAAAATAACGAATATAATTTGTTTGACAGATTAAGCCCTAAATATTTTATAATATATATTTAATTTTAATAAATATTAATAGATAATATATATATATATATATATATA
>Ga0209489_100342_pt1 | contig 82384 bp, 27 predicted proteins | sample SiratrowhiteBW_FD_187527 | JGI IMG/M metagenome (GOLD analysis project Ga0209489, IMG submission 187527) | Root nodule microbial communities of legume samples collected from California, USA - Siratro white BW (SPAdes) (version 2) | ecosystem: Host-associated > Plants > Roots > Nodule | place...
AATAAAAAAAAAAAAAAAAAACAACACAACACAAGATAAAAGAAAAGAAGAGATAAGTGGAAAAAAGTATTTGCTTTGAAAAAAAAATGCCATTAATATTGGTTATTAATATTAAAATTACTATTAATAAAAAGCAGAAATCAAAATTAGAAAAAAAACTTTCCTGACGATTACGAGTGATCATAATCGATTGGTTCCATTGATTGCGATTATGGTTATATAAAAACTTCAATTTCTCCTTTATTTTAACTTAGTTATATATAACACAGTCACTTATATTGTGATGTATTGTTATTTATACACATTTTTTTTCTTTCATAAAGAAAGTTTAACTTCTCATTAATTTTTCTTATATATTTACTCATCTAAATTAGTACCTTTTTTTTCTTCATACATCTATTCTCCCTTATTTTGCTAGCTTGTTCCGAACCAAAAAGCTTCTCTAGTGTCCTTGTAGTGGTCGCTGGTTTGTTTGTATTTGATTTAAATAAGAGAGAAAGAACTAGAGAAAGATAGAAATAAAGAAAATAAAGTGAAAAAATGATATATTGTTTAGATGCATGTAAATAAGAAGAAAAGATACATGGCAAAATGAAAACAAAAATGAAAATAACTAAACTATAAAAATATATATTTCTACTTAATAAAAAATATAAGTTATGATGTTTCAATGTCATATACTTTTTTGAAAGTTAAAATAAAAAATTACAAAAAAAAGAGGTTATTTTCTTCTCATCTGAAAGAAAAGTAAACAACATGGTAAAGTATTAGATGTGGCGAATGGCGTAATTAAAAAGGAAGAGACAAAAACATCTATGTAAAACACTGAGGTGGCAATGTTGTTTCACTATTACCCTGAGGTGGCAATCAATTAATGAAGATGCTAAGTGGTCCACACTTGTTCTCTCATTCTATTTACCTTTCTAGTTTTTCTATTTATATCAAGTAGGTGTGGACTACACCTTGACTTCTCCGTAACCTTTTCTTGCTAGATCATCATCATCAATCTCTTTTCCTCTCCAAAACTTCCTTGAACTCATGGATGAAAGTTGGAGTGAGGGGAAAAGAAGCATGAATTACAAGGATGATGATGATGATTATGAGGAAGAGGAAGAGGAGGAGAGCAGTGAGTACGGAGAGGATGGTAGGAAGAAGAGGGTGGTCACTAACAAGAGAGGCTCCAAAGCTGGAGGCTCAATGCCACCTTCATGCCAAGTTGATGGTTGTAATGCTGATCTAAGTGATGCTAAGCCCTACCACCGCCGTCACAAGGTTTGTGAGTACCATGCCAAGGCTCCTGCCGTACTCATTGCAGAACAGCACCAACGGTTTTGCCAACAATGCAGTAGGTAGGTTAAGAACCTTAATCTCTTTGATGCAATTTAACTGTTCCTTTATTTTGTGTTGGATCCAGCTATATAGGTAAGTGTTAAGTGTTTCTGTGTATGTGTGTGTTTCAAGAGGTTTGTTTAGAACTGCTTTATGTATACCTTTTGCCCTTTCCAATAACCCTAGCCAGAGACAAAACTCTTAGGGTATACTTGGTTCAAGTGTCAAAATAACAGTACATGAAATGTGTCTGAGCCTGGTTTGTGTTTTACATTTCTCTTTCATTTTCACTTCCTACCTAGCATAGAGCTTATGAAAACCTAACTAATAGTGTCTAACTGTATTACTTTTTAGTTCTAAAAAAGGATTAACTCCTAAACATATTCTTGACGCTGTGCACATTATTATGCATTAATTAAGGTGCATTTTTATTTTTTTACACCTCATGGGCACATATTACGAAACTTTTTATGGAATGTGTTCAAATTGAAATCCGATTACTCCCAACATTCTGTGCAAAGGTATGATGCATTCTTGATGGCAAACTGTTTGTGCTAAAACAGGGACATTGTCTGAATAACATAGAATCATCCTAAAAGGCAATGAATAGCATTTTGACTTAAGTGTTCACTTAATTTTTGGTGTCATCATTTTTAATCCATGAAGTTGACAAGATAAGAAGGTGCTGATCTTGTTTCAATCCATCAGATTGGAGGATCTTCCGTGAAGATGACAAATTGGCATGATTTCAGACAATCTGATTGTCAAATATTTTGATTTAGGCATGTGATTTAGTGTAATACACACGGTCATCAACAAGTGACATACATTCATCCATTAGAAAAGAAAACTTAAAATATGTCAATCAAGGACCACCTATTTTTGAAATTTCAAGCTACATGAATTCACAAAATGATTTTATATAAGATATTTTTTCTTTTCTCTTCTGGGAAAATGTAGGCTCAAACATGTCATTGTATAATGTTATGTTTAAATATTTTATTTACAAGTATTTATAAGAGAAAATAAATAAATCACAAATTAAATCAACTTATACAATTTGAATTTTATAAAAAAAAGTGTCCTATCTTACTTTCGCAAAAGCTGCTATATAAGTCCATTTTAAATAATATCAAGATCAAATTACATATTTGAACGTGTCCTTTTACAATGTGTTCTTTGTTGGAACAAACTAAGACGTTGTACAAATTTCCAATGACTTCAGTAAGGAATATTTTGATTTTGCAGGTTTCATGAGCTATCAGAATTCGATGAATCAAAAAGGAGTTGTAGAAGACGTTTGGCTGGACATAATGAGAGGCGTCGCAAAAATGCATCTGAATATGGGCATTGATGAATTGGAGAAGAATGAGTATTGATGCAAGATAATATAACAAAAAAAAGCCTTTTGTCATTAGGTGAGAAAGACAAGGCAAAGCAAGCAAGAACAAATAATTTAAATAATGTCTCCAATGTTATTGGCCTATGAGAAAGCTCTCTATCTTCTATCAATTTTTTCCTATATATGTTATATGCTAAAATTGCTGTGGATGTTGTATCAATGAGAATATATAAAATGTCTTGCTTGGCAAGACTTTTTGAAATATGTACATGTTTGTTCAATTCTTTTATCATACGTCTTTCTCTACTATCTTGTACTTTAAAGGGTAACAATCAGTGTGCCAAAACTAGAACAAAAACATTGCCAAAAGCTGAATATAAGAATTCAACCTCATACTTTTTTGAGAAAATTACAGTTATTTGTCACTTGAGCAGACAAATACTGATATTTCAACCAACAACTACTGGTGGAGGCATTCTAATTCTAAGTAAATATTGTTACATTATTATTTTCAAGAAAAAAGCTATGTACGGTATGGTTTCCCATAAAAAAAATTACTTGCAGTTTTTTTTCTATCACGGTACAAGAAAAATGATATTTTAACACTGTTTTTAAAGGTATTCTCATGACATTGTAATAGGATAGTTACATTGTAATAGGATAGTTGTGTTCAAGTGATTTTTTCTATTTTGATATATGATTTGTTGTTAAGTATTTTTGAATTTTTGAAAATAAAAGTAAAAGTTATAAAACTCTTTTAAAATGTATAACATCAATATCTAAGTAGTTTTATCTGTTTTGGTATGAGGTTTTTTGATAAACAATTTTGAATTTATGTTACAAATATGGAAAGTAGGAACTTTATGTGTTTATGTTGCTCTTGTTTTGAAAAATATAGTTCAAGTGGTTTTCTCTGTTTTGATATGTGATTTGTTAATAAGTACTTTTGAACTCGTTTAACAAATATGAAAATAAGAACCCTGTGTGATCATGTGTTCCTCTCATTTTGAAAAAATAAAGTTATAATATTGTGAAAAATAAGAGTGTTTAAGTAGTTTCTTCAGTTTTGATATGTGGTTTGTTTATAAGTATTTTTGAAACCCAAGTGAAAAACAAAAAACATTATAAAAGTTGCACACTTAATTTTATCATCTAACAAGTGTCAAATAGGTATAATGACGCGTAAGGATGTCAAAGTATCATGATCCTTAATGTAATATTTGAGACACAAACATTTATATAACTCTCCATTTTGGCAATTATTTAAAAAAACATATTTGCGAAATTAAGCAAGTATGCTATTTTATTATCTTAACAATTGTATTATCAGTTACTCAACCTTTAGCTTAAATTAAGATCATGTTTCACTTAAAATCTAAATTACTGTTTTTAAAACTTGTTATTCGATATAAAAATAAGGTTTTAGTATTATAAAATATTATCGACTTCTTTTTTCAAAACTCTTAGATTATATGAAAAATCTTTTAGTTACTGGCTTACCTTTTTTACTTATGTCGATGTGTTTGTTTTTTATGTATAATAATTATGTTTTATACCAAAACAAGTAATGTTATATATGAGTTAGTTAATGAAGTTATTGTTTAAGCCTGTTGTAGATTTTATTTTGGATATTTTGAAACTCTTCATTAAATATATTTTTTCTATAAAGAGAGAAATGTATTTTGATGTAATTTTTTTTATTTGATAGATTCTAATGTATGTAGATATATGTATGTATATATTAGTATTAAAAGTGGGGTGTTACATACCTATGAAAACTAATCTAACCAAGATTGTAAAATTAATTTTCTCTTAATTTTTTTAAATTTAAAAATATATTTTTCAAATCTGTTTACAGTTTTTTTTTTTAATTTTCAAGAAATACAATTTTAATTAGTTTTAAATATTATTATTATGGATGGATGATGGGATATTTTTCCATAAAAAATTAATATATTAAAATGAATTAATAATTTTTTATCTGGTTCCTTATAATTTAAAATTAAATTTATATTGTAATCGAATTTGTCATCAGCTCAAAATTCGTGAATTTTTTTTTTCTAACATTCCACGACAAATAATTTGTCAATTATAAAATCTTAGGAAAAACTTTCTGAGAAATATTTTTATTTCACAACTATCGACGGGTATTCTTGTGGGATATACCCACAAATATGTATGTGGAAATATTTTCTATTTGACTGCTATAATTTTTTCCTGATGTTCCCACGAATTTGATTGCTATTTTTCCACCAACTATAATTTCTCATGAGTGCTTCCCAAAAATATCTCGCTCAATTTTATTTTCCATGGATATTTTTGTCAAAAATGACTTATTTAAAATTCATATTTTCTAAGAAAAAACGTGTACAATATTAATTTTTTTGCAAGCTATAATTCAAATAATAAAATATATTTTTTATAATTAAACCTATTAAATAAAGAAAAGTTAAAAAAAAAACAAAAAAATACACCGTCACATTTAATAAATTTAAAATCTGATGGTCAACAAATTCAACCATAAATCCAAATAAGGGGATATGATATATAATTATAAAAAATTTAGTCTCCATCTTGTCGTACTTCCTATTAGTTATGTTGCTTTTATTATCCTGAGCAGATATGAAACAAAACTATCAATAAATGTCTCAAATTTAAAATATAATATAAGAAAATTTTTTTGACCAACTGAAAGTTATTCTGTTAGTGAGGTAATTTTTTTTCATATCACAAGAGTGATTAGAAAATATTTATGTATGCTAGTACAAGCGTTAACACTACATAGACATTTTTTTTTTCTTTATATTAGCTGCCAGCCAGCTTTAGATTCTAAATTTCTCTCTTTTAGTAGGGTTTAGGTACTTGGATTTCTCATTTACTTAGTTCTTATTATGAAGATATCAATAATTTACTATAGTTTTCCGTGGTCCAAAAATTTGACTTATATGCATAAAAGTATAAAAAAAATTGTAAAATAATAAGTTATTATTTACCTCAGACATAACACAAAATATTAAATTAAAAATATCTTAAAATATTACAAAAAATTACTTCCATATAAGCTAATATTGTTGCTTAAAGATCCGGAAGTCGTTGTTTTTTCTTTACTCTCCAAAACCTAATCTTTAATTACAAATGTTTTAAAATACTTACGATCACTTTATCAATGAATAGATATATTGATAACGTTATAATATAGGACACAGATTTTTACTGTCCGATATTTATTCTTACTAAAATGTGTTATATTTATTAACAGAATTTTTGATAAAAATTTTGTCGAAATTGTTCTTACAGCATTATTAAGATCATGTGACTTATTTACATAATATTTTCGTCTGTAATTTGAAATTACTCACGTGTAGGAAATATTTTGTTAGTAATATAGTTTTCTTTTTTAAGTGTAAATAATTATTTAGCCTGCACATGGTTAAAATCAATCATTAACAATGTTTAATTACGACAAACAATAAAAATAGAGTAGATTGCTTCAATCATAATATATATATATATATCAAATGATAACAAAAGTTGCGTTGGTTCCATTTTTATTTATTTATTTTGGATTTACGACAACTAAACTGAAACAAATTGATTGGAAGCTGTTCCCCTTTGTTGTATGAAGCCTTTGAAAGTATCCAAAGGCACCATAATCGCAGGCCATCTGCAGGTAAAGAAAGAAGAAATCTGCAAGTGAGTAAAATGGTGTAAAGACATATCTTGCTTAGTGACGATGAACAAGAACAAACGAACAGACCAAGTGTAAAAAAATATAAGTTAAGAGATATTTTTTAAAAATGTTAACTTTAGTATGTAATACGAGATCTTGTGAAGAAATGAGATTTTTTATTTCCTTCTTTTAAAGCACTTAACTTTTTTTGAATTTCTTATTATCTTTTTTTTTCTGTCACATCTTTGGATAAGCTATTGTAAAGTGGCATTATGAGAGAAACAAGCAAATTGGAAGACAAACCTTTATTATTCCCAAGATATATGTAAACTATGCTCCACATTTTTTGTAACCAAGTCTAAAACTTAGCACTTGCTTATTCTTGAAAATGACTTCACTTTGCCATGAAGCTTGTTAGTTAATACTGACAATTCCTACAATTCCTTTCACAACTCCATAGAATCTACATTTAAAATTTGCATACAGTAATATCACTTTATTCTTAACCACTCAATCAGTCATGAATATATATGACAATTTTTAACACCATCCATTTTAAGTGTCTTAGTACAACTGGAAATGAAAAAAAAAATGGTCACAAAAAAAAATGTAAAAATTTGCCTAGACCTAACGCTAAAGTGAATAGAAGCAACTCATTTTAATTTCTTGATATTAAAAAGTGAATTTTAAGTTTAATTTAATCTTACAATACTAATTTATTTTAATTTCTTTATGTTAAAAAATAGATTTTAAGTTTAATTTAACCTTACAATACCAATTTGTAAGATAAAGTTTACATCTAATTATATATTATAAAATTATCTTTGGTTTTATTTCTAATTGAGACAGATTCATTAAATCTCACTGTAATACACTTTGAAATCATCTTAATCTTAATAAATAAATTTTAAGTCTAACTCTCACAAGACGTAAAGTAAAATTTGTCCCTGCTTGTATATTATAAATTGTTTTTATCTCTAGTTTATGTGACATCTACATCACATTTTCTTCATGAGATGATGGTATCAAAATCTATTTTATAATAAAATTTTATAAATATATTGTGTCACTACTATCAGATTATTATTAGACTATCTATAAATATTAATCTTATACACAAATTTGAATAACTTTGATTTAAAAAGGTGTTAAAAATTTTATATTAACTAAATATCAAATTAATTTTATAATATATGATAGAAATCTCATTCTATAAATTGATTTTATGAGATTGAGTAACACTTCTTTTAACACTTGCCTCTTTAGTGTCTGGTAGAACACCAATCTGTTAAAATTTCATCTTCACTCTACTTTTAAAATTTTCTGAATGGGAAGCGTAGCAACATAGCATAATCAAGGAACTATTATCGAATAATTTCTTAAAACCAAGAAAAATTGGGTGGATAAAATTTGAATTGTGCATGTGCCCATATACTAAATATGAATTCGTGAGTCAGTGAATCATTTGTATTGAATATTTAAGTAACCTTGTTCTTAGAATCAGAACTTCCTAAATGTCTTTGTTTTTTTATTTTCATAGAACTGATTTAAGTTTCTGTTTGAAAATTATAGTTTAAAATAATAATGATTTAGGTTATATTTTAATCATATAATTTAAAATATATGCAATTTTAATTTCTCACAATTTTTTAAGCAAAATAAGTTTGTATATTTTTAAATTAAGCAATTTGCTTTTAAAAAAATGTCTACCTTAATGTGAAAATATGTTTTGATATCTAACAAAAATGACATTAATTTATGGTAGGATAAAAACTTGAACCAATAGCTCTAATAAACCGATTCGATGCTTCAATTTAACTTTCAAATACCCACTTTAACTTTATTGAGTTCAATGTATGGGTATCTTATGAATAGATTGATATGATTTTTTTTGTATAAATTTAATGAATAGTTTAAAACTTTAAATTTAATTACATAATTGTATTAAATATTTATATAAAGATGCTCTTTATTAATGATAATGAAGTAATCTTTACTTCAATTGGTTAATCGGACTGATTCGGTCCATACCCATTTTTTGCCACAAGTATTGAATGTTATAAAGAACATGATGGGCAATAGTGTAACAAGATTAAGACTTGACTTTGATGGAAAATTGACAATTTTCAGAGAACAATAAAAAAATATTTTTGTTCTTTACAATTTCATGAACGTGTAATTTAGTTTTTTTATAGAATTTTGGGCATTTGCTCTTCTAGTTTTCTAAAATTAAATTATTTTATTTCTTATTAATATATCATTAAATTACTAGTTTAAAATGTTACGTGTTCGTTATTGGTTAATATTGAACCAAAATTGCTGTTTTAGAAAAATGCAGAATTAAATGTGCAATTAAAATTTTATAAGAACAAAAAAATATGCATTTGCAAAACTCTAGGATAAAAATATATTTAAGTTAAAACAAAATTAACCTTTTCATAAACTAAATTTCTTTGTATATGGATTAAAAATTAGATTTAAGAGAAATTATGGAAAATAATTTTTACAGATGAACTCTTACTTAAAACTAATTTGAAATTATGAAAAATTGATTTTACTTTTATTTTTTTCTTACGCATACTTATCAAAAAGTTTTTGTAAAGAGATCTTAGATAAATAGAAAGATAAAAATAGTTTTTTTATCTCATTATAAAATTTTGTGTGAAGCTCCATTATACACTAAAAATAAGGATAATACCTCTTGCATTTTACGAAAGAGATGAAAAAGGTATTTTTTTTTTTTTAAGAAACTAAAAATATGTGTAGGTATATCATAACATATTACATCAAAGAGTTTAAGAGCAAAAAGTATGATGGTGTTAGTGAAGATCATTCTGGTCAACAAAAAAAATGAAAATAGGCTTCAATTCAACGCTATTTCCTAGCATAAGATGCCAATTTTCAATTCACGTTTTGATGACTATATCATAAAAATAAACTTATGATAAAATTTTATTTAGAACTTTTAACAGAAAAGAGTATACTTTTTTCTTTAACTAAATAAGCTTTTTTATTTTGATTCTCCTTTTACAAACACGTATTGCAGAATCAGTGTGATTTCTTAACCAAACCGCATACAGTACCAAGATACAAATCAGAACTACGGAGCAGGTAAATTTTAGATTAGAAAAATACATTGGACGAGATGAATTAATAAAAAATATAACGATATAAAACTAATATTTTCCTTTGCAATATCAAATATTTAATACCACATGCTCCAGAATCACTCATTCTTCTTTCTGAACTTACTAGAATAATTAGTATGGATCCCAAATTGAAAATGCATAATAAGAAGGCTGCCAAAAGCTTTAGAAAAATATGCACAGAAGATAAACAAGAATCACCCACCCTATCAACTACTGGCATGCACTTTTGTTTCCACAAAACTCTGGGATCACAATTTAAAAGGGAAATGACTGATGATGCAACGTACCATTATCATTTACAGAGATACTGGATACTAAGAACAGTAAAACCACTTTAAAAAGTACGATGGTGGAGACAAAATTACCCTAGGAATAACTCTTCACAAAATTGCTCTCACGAACAACTTATTTCTCTATCAAATTTCAATAATCAATTTGCTAAATTAAAACTTCTTATAAATAAATCAGGTGCACAAAATTTTATAATATTGTAAAACTATTTGATATTTCATTGAATATAATCAATTAAAATAAAATTTACCTTCTAAAATGTAAGCAAATATAGACTACAAAATTACCTAAATAAAAATGTTTATTTTATTTCCAAAAGTTTATGAGCATCGTCATTGAAATAATATTTAAAATTTGAATTATTAAAATTGAATGAATATATAATCGAACAAAACAAGTCTATCAAGATTTTCTCCAAGAATTATTTGAGCTGACTAAAGTACAAAACAAAAATAACTGTTTTCTGTAAAATGAGTTTTAAACTTCCATAAAGTACAAGTATAATAGTTTAGAGACTTTTAAAATTTATTTTCTTGATTTTCTTTTTGCTAATAATTGAGGGCATAAAATTTCATTACAAGGATGTACCCATTGATAAGTGGTTTGCTGGCAATCCTTTGGCATGGCCATTCAGGTAAACTTCATCAAAGATCATAACTTGCTAGGAGTAACTTCCTTCGAAAGCACTCCACTCTTTCCAACATTGAAAATGTCCTTTCTTTCAGCAATAAACTTTGCAAACCGAGAACCCTTCTCTTTACTTTTATTGTCTGTAGCAGAGTGAGGTGGATCATGCATAGGATGGGGATTAGGATATGATGGCCGCATCAATGCCCATATAGATGAAAGGCATTCATTGGGTTCGTCTAGAATCCGTACAAGTGATAAATCGTCCATGGCTGCAGTGGGAAAAGCCACATCATCAGATGTCAACATACCATGGGTACAAGGTAGAAAACAATTAGTATTTTTGCCAACGGTTATGACCAGATTTCCTTCATTTCTGAATTCTAATTGTTGTCATTTAGTGTTGTGTTCCTTTTGGTGGGGTGGGAACATCATGAGCAACATCCATTGTGGGACCAAACAATTGGTTAAAAAACACACCTTTTGAGAATTTGAAGATGGGTGCCAAAGCAGCAGTTGGAATGCTAAAATTAAGATGAGGTATTACTGTTCCTCCACTATGCCTTGCATTGCTGCGCAAAAACATTATATAATTAAAGATGGAAGTTTAATAATTTACAACCATTCAGGAACAATCAATAAAGAAAATTAATATCACAAAAGCTTATGTTACAGAGAAACAACTGGACCAGAAAGAGCAGGCTGAGTTCCTATGAGTAAAAATAGGATCAAGAAAAGACAGTCTAGTACTGTAGAGACAGGAGGTCTCTAAGCTAAAGAATTTCATCAAAAAGAATCATTATTGCCTTTAAAACATGGATTTAGTAAAAGGGTAAGGCAATTTTGATTTGCAGATTATTGGTTTCCTGAGAGCAAAATCCTGCCGGTAATCCAAAACAAAAAATAGAACCACCTATTCGTATATATTCTTATTTCAAAACCATGATCCCTGAGCTACAATACCAATAGAATCAATGTGATAAATGACTAGTAATTGAACTAACTTAAATCTAGTGGTTCAGCACACACAGAGCTACAGGAATAGGAGAAGGTGGTATGGTGATATTGAAAGTTGGTGGCAATACCTTGTAACCAGACCAATCATGTGACCATCTGAATTTATAACAGCACCACCACTAGCACCAGGATGAATAGCAGCTGTTGTTTCAAGCATTGCCGGGAAGTACTCACGGTTGTGCATATGCTCAGGTTGAATGGACAGATAAGATTGAGGAGTCTTTGCCTCAACCACTTTTGCTACCACACCAGAGCAAACAGATGGGAAAAATCCTAATGAAAATAGATGATTTCAGAGGTTAAACAAAAGAAATAGAAAGAAAATCCACTGCAATTGAATTGGTTCATTAAAAAATTGGATACAACACGTCAGACTAATCACCCAACAACAAATTATCATATTAGATAATATGCCATAGCCAAAAAAAAATTCAAGTATAACATCCAATGAATCATTTGCATTGATGCATATGACCCTTGATGGGTTTTACAAACAAGCTTGTTTTAAAAGGAAAAAATGATGCAAACAACAATAGAATGAAAAATAAGCAAAAGCCTAAAGATTAGAAGACCCAAGTATTGGGGTGGATTGTAATATCCTCCGAACTTACCTTAGGAGATAAAAAGATAGCTTATTAGATTTAGGGCACTACTATTTCAGTTAACTATACGTCTAAGAACCTAAACTTTTAAACTGTCGTCTAAGCATTTTTTATGGGTTATTAATAGTAGGAACTAGGAAAATCTCAATCCTTATGAATTCATTACCCAATATTCTTTGGACAAGTTTGTCAAGGACCAACAATCCAAAAAGCTTATGATTTTAAAATTGGTTTTATCTCTAACAAAGTTTAAGATAAGCGTGACATGACGTAATGATTCTTCTCCATTACTCAAGATCAATTTTATGGTTTATTTAGTAACAAGGTTTGTTTTTTAGTTGTTTGAAGCATTCTTTGGGTGATCTGCTCAATGACATATAAGAGGAAACCGTATCAACTAGAGGCAGGCAGACATAGCACTAGTTCAATTTTTGCACAACTTTGTTGAAGATCCCACTAAATATAGTTGGAGCTGCTAAAACAGGAACATAAAATCACATAAACATGAAAAATGATAAAAGTTTAAAGGAACTGCAGCGTTGCAGACATGTGATCATAAGCAACATTAACTTTCATTTATAGCAGGGCATCTAACCAAGAAAGAAACCGATCAGTTGGGTCAGCAAGGACATACCACGCTTTGGGCCAAATAGTCCATGGCCAATGACAAATGCCTTTGATCCTGTGGAAGGCCTAGAAAAATCCATTGTTATTGGCAAAAGATTATCTGGAACAGATTCAAGCTGCAATAAGGCAACATCCCATGGTCCTTTACAAATATAGACTACTTTTGCATCACACCAAATCCAAGGTTTGATATGATCAAGACGTACACGTATGTTTCTATGGTTGACATAAGTTGGATTCAACAACTTATATCCCCCCTGCTCATTAGCAGTGAAAGGATGAATAATTGGCATCTTTAACAATGAAGTTTGACTAACTTGATTGCTTTCAACTCTGTTACCAAGATAGGCAGTTCCCTCAGAGAAGGAAGAAGGTTTTTCTGAACTGGTCCCATATCCTCCGCCATTTACATATTCTTTCCCAAATCTCCATGGTTCCAACAGATGAGCATTTGTAAGTACGAGACCTTGACAGTTTAGTAAAACACCAGATGCCCATACTCCATCACCAATAGTAACAAGACAGACAGAAGTCATTGCCTTCTCAATTGGTAATGGTGAGGAACTACCCAAATATAAATGCTCACGCTTAATCCTAGAGCACACATCTAATTTATCAGTGTCAGAAAAAGACCCAGTTCCCGCAGCATAAAGGTCACCCCCCTGATCATATAACCCTTTCTCTGTCTTCTCAGGCTTATTGCGCAGCAAGCCACTAGAAGCACTAACAATGGCCTCCCATGGAATCACCAGCTGTCACCGAATACTAGAGTTTTGCATGATGTGTTAAATTGGAGGGGGCTTAAATAATGTCAAATAAGGAGAACGCAATCAAGGTACCTGGATTTCCGCCCCATATGTCTTCTGTCTCAATGGTCTGAGCAGGACACCAGTAAGACATGCATGCTCACTGAAAACTGGACTGCCTTCCATTCCTGGTAGATAGAGTATCAAAATTGAGCCAGAACCACTTCCATAAATGACCAATGGATTATGCAACAGAGAAATGGCTCACACCAGGAAGACACCGTATGTCAGCCATTAGCAATGATCCATCGGATGAATGGGAAGGGTAGCTGTTTGCAATGCATCCTACAGAGATGCTGATTCAAGCAATTAACCATACCATATCAAAGGATTGAATGACACAAAATACCCAAACATTGGCATCAAATTCACTGCACTGACTACAGTAATAGACACAATAAATGCGTATACAAATCAACACATAGGCAATCCCAACAGCTCAAGAAAATAGTATGACATAAAGTGACAACTAACAAGCGAGAAAAGTTTAACCATTTTTGAAGTAACTGCCAGATTTTTTTTCTTTTATTTAAACAAAAACATATAAACATATACATATATACCTGTTAAAAAAGTGCATAGGTGACAGGACTCCAAAAGGAGACCCAACTGCCAGAAGAAAATCACCTCTTTTATTCATGGCAGATACTTTACTATCCAGCAAGTCCTGATAAAATCACCAACAAGTTATTTTCAAGAGTCTAACTGGACCAACAAAGAATACCAACAGAAAAATCATTTCACATGTAATGTAACTAGTATGTTACAATAGTTTGTATAAGGAATTCAACTAGAGAAAAAAAAAGATAAAAAAAACCAAAAGATACCCTGAAAGATAAAGGAATACTCAGAATTGCCATTCTAGTAAGTGATTTGTACACAAGACTTGCACTGCCAGATCCTCCCATGACCAATCTTTCCTGTAATATCATTCAAATTCATCATTCTTCATCTGAAAATATTATGTTTGCTTCTACATATCATGATCCTGGAGATGTTATTCCAAAGGCAATTTATACCATCAAGAAGAAGAATGATACTTTAATAAGTAAGTTTACAAGGATCAATTTTAAGATGAGGTGTAAATCCATTTACAAATGAACAATTTGATATTTTGCAGTTGCACCAATAAATTTTATACAAACATAGTTATAACAACCAACTTTCCGAGAAGCTTGAGTCATTAGCTAAAGATAAATAGCCGTCAATAGCTTTATATATAGAATATCCCTGCACAAAAACTCCCTTTGCACTCGAAGCCTTAACAAAGCAAAGCCTGACTTTACCTTGTTCTGTCTATTCAACTATTAATTAGAATGAAGCCAAAAAACATCACTTTAGTAGACTACTACGTCATAGAAGGTATGATACCGTGTTGGGACAAACAGATAGAAAGAAAAGAGGAGAATATGCTGAAAATGTGTTTCAACTATACGTATACCATAGAACTATTTAATTTATAAATGTAATAAATATAAGGTACAATTTTTCTACTATTTACATAAAACAATGAACCAAGACATTTACATAATAATACATATTTTTGACAAAGGTAAATCCAAAATACCAGTGCATCTAATACAGAGATTATGCGTAATCTATGTTATATTCAACCATAAACATAATACGAATATTAAACATATTTATCAATGCATAGCTTTCTAACCTTTAACCAGAGTTTTTTTCTGTTATATCATATCAGCTACATGGATGTTCTATCATAAATTATGTATATAAATAAATCATTGACCTCTAATTTTTCTTACTGTTTGCTTATAGTTTTTCTCAAGCAATTGAGCTTCCGTTCAACTGATTTACTCTCTCTACAAGGCTCCAGTCTCCCCACATCCAAAAAGCAGAGAAGACAAGTTTACAGTAAGTGCTACCCCAACTTTCTCCATTATATATTTTTCGTTTATTCCTAATCCTGTCTTGGCTATTATGTTCACTCACCCAAAGCATCATTCTCATGTGTCATGTTGAATTAATTCTCTTGGTGACTTTCTCTACCCAACATTCAGTTCCACCCAACATAGCAGATTAGCAGGTATTTGAAGGAGATATGAAGGAGGAAAATAAAGAGGAAAAAATTGCAGGCGTGCAAGAACTGTATAAGCTAGAGAGCTGAGTGGTGATAGGATTCAAAAGTACATGCTAACTAGGCTCCTTTTTTCCCGTTTTATCTTTTGAAAAGCTAAAATTTGAGCATAGAAAGATAAAGGGAAAATAGTTTTTGCTAGACACTTTAAGTGACATTACAAAATCCAGAACATAAATGTCAATTAAATTCAGCAAATACCCAAAGTTTTGGCATGGATTCAATAAAATTCAGTCAACTCTCTTTTTATTATTATATTATTACATTATTTGATCTCATGGCCTAGAATAAAAATTCAGATTACAGTGCCTTCAGGCATACAGACCAACAAGCAAAAATTTCCAGGGTTTACTGTTTCCTCACATACATGCACTACAATAATCCAACCAGAGTTTAACTACATTTTTAGACAAATATAATACAAAATGTGACATACAAGTCACATTATATATTATTGATGAGTGCAGAAATGCACTTAAGGCATTTCAAATTTGGTATGATAATTCCAATTTTATTATTCAACTGGAACATCTCTTCACATACAAGTACAAATTTATAAAGTAAACTAATTCATCACAACAGGAAAAAGCATACTTTTTAAGAACAAACTAACCTGAGTTTGAGAAAAATCTCTAGAACGCTGAGAATCATTATTGTAAGATGCCAAAGACCAACCAACCTCCCATTCAAACTCTGGTAAGCCCAAAGATGCTTCAATAAGTGATTGGAGACAATCAGATGAAGTAGGAATATCAACCTGAATGATGCAGACATCTTATTAGCATTGAACTAGAAAATAGCGGTTAATAATAAAAGAAAAACCATCCTAGCTTATTGAGAAACAAATGTTACAAATTTAAATGTAAATGAACGGTATAAAAGTCACACCACATGAATCCTAACATTATTTGTTTGTCCAAAAACACATGACGCATCAGATCATTAACAGTTTAGAAGATAGCACAATAAGGAACTAAATGGTTCAAAATGCTAACCAATGACAAAAGCTGCGCTGCAAGCCAACAAGGAGTTCCCTGATTAGAATTTACATTGGTTTTCTCAGTCATAACATCAATCCGAACACCAGAAATCAAGTCTGGCCTACCCTGAAAAGCACAACAAATTTAGAAAATATAAAAAAACAAATAAATGATTTTAAATTGATGTTGCAGTGGCAGTTTCATTGTGTTTACATATAATGCACGAAATTGCAGACTAGCACGGCCATATTAACAACCCAAATACTTCGACGTTTCGGCCAAAATTGCTGTTGCAGAAACCTTCCCAACTTAATTAATTACAAAATCATCAACGAACACCACCAACCTGAGGAATATTTTCTCTCTGTTGAGGTGACAGAAAAGGCTCAACAACTGAGGCAACCGTCACAACCAACACCTTATCCTCGCAGTTATCACCATAGAGACGCGTAGCTACTTGAGCATCATAAAGGGTATCAGGTACAAGCATCCCCGAAGCTGAAAGAGTTGTTTCACCAGAACTACGCATACCCAGAAGAAGAAAACCGAAAGCCGCCACCATAAGTTCATAAAAAACGAAACTTCTGATAAACAAAAACAGAATAAGATCATGGGTGGGATTAGAAACCGGTATTGATGAAAAGCCTGTCTCCTCATCTTCAACCCTTTGGGGTCCTGAAAAGTTATTTGCAAGCTGAGTGAGCGATGATAATAGATTAAGCGGTGCGTTTGAGAAGAGAGAAATGAGAAACTCACAGGACCGCGAACCCTGACCATAACTGCGAAATTCCGAGCAAACTTAACGGTTTCGGATGCCATTTCGGAGAGTGAGTATGAAGATGAAAGCCTTCAATTTGAAGTTCAATTTTCTTCTTCCTATAATATAATTAGTCAATGTATTGTTTTGGATTTTAAGTGTTCATTATTTAATCAAATATTTTTCTTAATTTTTTATTTATTACCAATGAAATGTTTTCAAACATTATTTTTCTTAATTCCATCACTTAAAATACTAAATTCACCAGAAATAATAAAAGAATCACTTTGTAAAAATTTCTCTTCTACATTAGACAAGAGTTAGTTTTTCGTTGTGCAAGCACAGTTAGTTTAAGAATTACTTATATTTGTTAATTGACATCCACTTGGTATGTTTGTTCTCTGTCATGAATTAATATTGCATCTGCAAGTTTGTTGTGTAGAAGCCTAGGTGGTCGTTGAACAAATGGTGTGGAACATTCCAAGCTTCTCTGCTTTAATAAATTACCTATATTGCTCAACCAAATTCCGTGAGCTATGATATGCACTACACACGTCACATGTTCACTCTACTATAAACTCCAAAGCAACTTTGTACCCAAGAAGCGAACTACCACTGAATTTCCTTCCTTAGGTGCTATTAAGGCTCATCCATTTTTTCTTCACTAGTAATGCTCCAATTTATTAGTAGATTGCCATTTCATTTTCAATGCATTAATTTATCTAACAATATCCCTCTAAGGCAATAAAACTCAAAACCTCACTGAGACTCAATGACCCTCTTCTCTTTTTTTCTGGACTCATAATCAATGAAAGGTATGCCCTTATTGAGAGAAGCCAAGATGAAGAAAAATATCAGAACTTGCTGCTACAGTGAAGGTTCAACTTCCACACACAACAGGCAAAATGATACTGGCAAGGTAAGCTCACTAGCACTGCAGGATCTCATGTTGCAATTTGAGTTACAGGCTAAGCTTAGTGATGAGTTCAGTGAAATGAGGGAAAGGATATCATGTGTTGATGACTACATTTTGAGGTCCACAAGGAAAGCTTTGAATCAGTATCCTAGGTTGTCACTTGATGGTGGTAGGGATGGCATGAACAGGCCAAGTTTTGGGAACATAAAAGGAAGAAGATCAGCTTGTTGTGATAGAAGACTAAAGGGGGAATTACTACAAGAGAATAATGACTTAGAGTCACAATCCAAGGTTAGGTTTGGTGAGAGTATGTCTTTGCCTTGTACTTTAGCAGGGGAGAGTGTGGTGTGGTGTAAACCAGGTGTTGTAGCCAGGTTAATGGGCTTAGAGGCTATACCATTGCCAGTGAGTAGCATAAGATCTGTCAGCAAAGAAAAGATCCTTGCTGTGTTTAGGAGACAAAACCAAAGAAGAAAGTTAGAGAGGCTTCAATTTTGAGACATCACTAGCAAATGGTAATGGGGTAATAGTTGAATCAGAGGAAGCAATGCTGATTAATTGTAGTTGTGGAGAAGTTTAATAGAAGTGAAGGATGCTTTGTTATTCTGTTTGATTTGATGGTGACAAAAGTTTGATACCATATTCTATTTTTCAATTTATTGTTTGCTTCTTTTGCAGTATATACACAACCAAATCTAGATTTGAATTGATGTAATTGTCATGTTGGTTTGTTCTCTCATTGGTAATTACTTGTAAGTCTGTAACTATTAACATGAAAAGAAACAATTTTTGGAGGTATAGGCGTTAAAGAATAGTTTGAGATAAATGAAATTTCTTATTTTACATGTTTTCAAACCACCTATTAAATATTTTTTTTTAAGTGACCACATTACGATCCTTTAAGTGAAACTAAGATCAGATTTGTTAGTGAAAGTCTTATGGTCGAGTCTTTCAAATGAAAATGTAGTGAAAATAGGCACTAATAACATTCCACTAAAAAAAATTAATTTTTCAATTTATTCTAAAAGAAATTATATCTAATTTTTAAGCTAAATGACAAATATTTAAAAATAAATAAATTTTGCCTAAACGTAAACTCAAGATCAAAACTAAATGACAATTCTGCAAACAATAATAAAAAAGGACAATTTGAACGAGAAAAAGAAGAAAATTTTCTTTACACTTTTCACAATGTTAATTATGTTGTTTTTATTGTGATATCATAAAAAATATTAATAACACACAGATTTGTTAAATTAAATATAAAATGTATTTTTATCATAGGTGAACTAGAAGTGAAAGTATATAATATAGAATATGGTTAAAATACGTAAGTACAAAGAAAATTTATAAAAAAAATATATTATTTTAAATTGTAAGTGTTAAATATTTAAGTGTGAGTCTAAGTCTTAAAAATGAAAAAGTTGAACAATATATAAAAAAGAAGACTTACAAATCTAATATCTTTAAGGTTTTGAATTGGAAGTGACGTCATTTCCTTATATATTGGCGTATGTCTTATTGTTTGATGTCTTTCCTGTGTTTCATCCTTGAAGTCTCCCAACACTAAGTTATGTTAACTCTTATGAATTTTAATATTTAGTCAACAAATGAATTTTAATTTAATTCAAGAATCTTATATAGTCTCTGGATATCCTCATTACATTTATTATCCCTAAATAAGATCACATTTTTTTCTCAAAATAAATAATAATAATAATAGAAAGAAAATTCAAAAAAGACTTAGATCATACGAAGTGATTTCATATCTTTCATAAGCTAAAGAGACACAGAAAGTATGACTTGACACTCCTTATGATCAAAATCAGGGGCAAGCGCAATCAAAATCAAATTGAATGTTTGACAAATCCAACAAAATGGCATTCACATATTGCACCGCACGTAACGTTGTATATCATCCCTCCATTGCTAGATCCTTCCATCATCATTGAATCCACAAACTCATGACAATCGCGAAGATTACAAAGTACAAACTTCTTACAATTTGTGGTACTTTTGGTTCGGTCTCTTTAGAGTTGAATCGTGAAGATTACAAAATACAAACTTCTTTTCGGTCTCTGTTGAATTGCAAAGATTACAAAATACAAACTTCTTACAATTTGTGGTACTTTTGCTTCGGTCTTTTTAGAGTTGGGTTTGGTTTGTATTATCCTATGGAGGTAAGAAAAAATTTATCTAAACCTTGTTTGACCAAAAATAATAATTAGATTTTTTTTTCTAGCTAAAGCATTTACCATCCTCTCTCTTCTTTTTAGTATTTTTTCTCCTCAATATAATTGGTATCATATCGTATTTTAATCTCTATTTATTTTATTTATTACTCATTATATTTTTTTAAATGTCGTGATCCAAATTAAAATTATTTAAATATTTTAATAATGTTAAAAATTCACGATATAAATTGACATGAATGACATATCTTACTTATTACTATGAACTATCTATCAGAAATATTATTAAAATCAGACTTGAAGATTTTATAATTAAACCATAATATTATAAACAACATCCAATTGTTTAAACCATAATATTATAAACGATATCCAATTATCGAAACTTAATCATAATTCATGAGCACGTTTACGACCAAAGAGGTAAAGGTACACTTAAAGTTCCACTCTTAATAAAATAATAAATATTTTCTTAAGAAACAACATTTCGAATTGTTTGGCAATGAATTTTATTTCCACCAACATTTCTATATGATATTTGTCTCTAAAGTCCAGGATAAGCTTTCATGGTAGGACCTTTTGGTTTGGATAAGTACAAGTAAGATGGCGAGGAAAAAAATGCAGACAATATATAACTCAATTTCAGCTTTCTTTTCTTTCATTTCTTATTTTATTTCAATAAAAAAATCTAGGGATAAGCTTTGATAAAGGTTTGTCCAAGATACAAATCAATGTTTAAAAGCTGAAAAGGAAAGGATATCGAATTTATTGTTCTTTTTTCCTGAAAGTTAAATATCAAGACAGAAAAGTCAAGGTTTCGGGATATTAAATTTTCCATGTTCAAAATACTGATAAGATATCTCTATCATTGTTACATCCTTTATTTAATTAAAAAAAAAACAAGTTAGTGAACTCCAAAGAGCTCAATTATTACCAAATAAACAAATATCAATTTCGTACCATGTAAAGATTACAAGTGCGTTATTAATAAAACACGTTAAATTAATCTCTATGTTTATCCGAAACAAATCTCACCCTATCTTAATGATTTCATTACAACTTTCAATGTGTAATCAATATGAATAATCCCACTATCACAAACTTACAAAGTTATAAAAATAGTGGTCTAACACAATTTTATTTATTTTAATATTAATATTTAACAGAAGCGGTAAAAATATTAACCGAATGCCAAAGTTCAAGGCATATCTGGCTAATTAACAAAACTTAAAGAACAAACAAAACATACTAGTTATTTAGCATTTTACATTCACCTGCTAACAAAAACCTCACACACAGGTAACATCTTAGTCAGTAACAGACCAATAAATTCTCGACACATATGATAATAGATGCAAACGTGGCACGCAAACCACGAAAAACGACAATATTTACAAGCAACCCACGCGCCTCGTACACACCTCAGCGGTGCCTGCTCCTGGTCTCTCCACTGTACATCCTGCACCCAAATACAACCATTTAAGATCAGCCGTTGATTTCTCCCTAGATCTAACTGTCTACATCACCCCAATCGAGGGTACTAGACAAAATAAAAAAGAAAAAACAAATGCATAACAGTACCCCAAGATATTATAATGATCTGAAACTGTAAATATTAGCAAAGAAAAACTGCATTATTCTATTAAAAATAACCTGTTATAAGTGAGAAGTGAGAGTTAGATCTAATGCCTTTAGTAGAAAAAAAAAAAAAAAAAAAACATTGGAAAGTTTGGATAAAAGAGAGAGAAGACATGACTAATCTTCTGTCATAATAATATGAATCAGCTTGTTATCATGTCTATATATATTTGTATGCATGCAAAGTTGATATGATCAAGAACAAGTTATAGGAAAAATATAAATATATCAATACGAGATCTGGATACTTTACTGAAAAAAAGAAAAGAAAAGAGAGTATATATATGTATACCAGTCGTAGACAGTGGGAGTGTTGGGAAGAGGTTTGTCAAACATCTGAGCACCGATGGTCTTGGTGGCAGAGTTGCTCCCAGGATGGAACACGCTCCTCCAAACGTTGTCAGCTTTGCGTCCCGATCCCGGTGTCGTAGGTGTTGTCGGAGTCAAAGGGGTTGTCGGTGTCGTCGGCATGGACAAACTCTTCTGCAACTTGCTACTTTCTCCTTCGTCTACATGCATCAATTCGGAAAACGTTAAACCTAGCACATCTAAAACATGTATTTATTATATATTATGGTTAAGAATTCATCTAAGCAGCAGAATATTGTGTATGTATAAAAGGGTGCACCAGTTTTGACGGTGGTAAGTTTTCTGAGCTTGCCAAGGCCACGCTCGGGTTGAGGGCCAGCCACAACATCATCCCAGAGCTTCTCTAGCAGAACCATGTTGGAAGGAAGGAAAGGTTTGATGGAGTTGAGGATGAAGAGTGAGTAATGGGGGATGTTAGAGTGGTTGTGCACACTGTATATATAGAGGGTGATGATGTCTATATAAAATATCTATGTCCAAAATGGGGTGATTTGGATGTGATGATGGGGAGTGGATATAGTAAAACAAATGAGGTGGAAGAGTGAGAATAGGGGAGAGGAGAGTGGATAAGGATGAAGACTTGGTAAATTTGTGGGAGAATATGGGTTTTCTAACAAGTGTACAGACGAAGGATGAAAAAATATATTTAGTTGTGTGGTTTGTTTGTCCTATTCTTCAGTAATGTGGGGTACGTGGTGATGGGATAAGGACTTTAATGGATGGTGGGCCCCATTTCTTGATGATTCCTATAATTTATCTTTTCTTTTACTGCCAACAACATTAATCATGCAGCGGTCATGTGATGCCGGGCATGGTTCTCCTATGGAAACTACAAAGGAACCCATCATCTAGATCTGGGAGAATTTGTTTGGTCGTCCACGGTAATAAGTGAAAAATGGAAATTCATAATTATTTATCAAAATAAAATAATATATTGTGTTATTTTATATTATGTATTTAAATCAATAACTTAAAAAAATAGTCAAAACCGTGTGATGTGAATTTAATTTCAAAAATGAAAAAAGTGAAAAAGATCGGACCTCTTTTATGAGTCTAAATGAAATCTTGATTTTTTAGGCTTATTTTATTACATTTGGGCATTTTTAGCTTGATTTGGGCTGAGTAGAAAAAATTGTGCGACGAATTCTTCTTCTACTTCCATTCCTTCTTTCCTTCCCTCCATAGTCAATATAAAATTATTTATATGATCTTATTTAAAAATTAAAAAAATCAACATTGCTATTTACCCTTTTTACCTCCGTAACTTTTTTTGTGAAGTATTTTCTCGCCAATCACCATTTTAGAAGGTTATTTTTTGATAAAATCTTCGGTTAAAGGTTCAACAAAGTTGTAAACAAATATTTTTTTTTTATAAAAATTTATGAGATATGTTAAAGATTTAAGTAATTAATTTGATGATTTTAATGATATTTTATAGTGAATGACAATGTTATTATTTAATTCATTTTTTTTAAATGTAAACCGAAAACATTTTATTTTATAAATGATAAGTGAATGACACCTCAAAATCATTTTAATTATTTTAACAACTATTTTATAAATTAAAATTTTTTGTGAAGCTGCAAGAAAGAAGAGGAAGGAAATATGAAAGTGGAGGAAGAATTTGACAAATTGTGCTATTAGAGTTCTAGTTGAGCTAGGATCTTATTTTTATTTGCAAGACATTAAAATATAAATTGTTTGTGATTAATCAATTGCATCTCGGCTAACGAAGTATTGAACTTCAAGGATAAATACTAAGCACAAATCAATATTGGATTGCTTAAATTGATAGATCATGGCTTGGATTTGACTTACTCTACAAAATTCAAAATTCATACATATGGCAAAATAGGCTACTTTTGTCTATAGTCCGCTACAAGCTGAGATCGGGCTGACCAGCCAAAATAAAACAAGTTGAAAGTTTTGGTCTCTTTTATTAAACTGTAGATCCACGAGTTAGCTTATCATTTTTTTTCCAAATTTTATATTATAAAATTTATTATATGTGTATATACTCAAATTTTATTTTTTTGTTTTTTTATTTATATTATAAAATTTATTATATACGTGTATATATATATATATATTAAAAATAATTAATAATATAAATATTTTATAAATTTTTAATTGATTAATCAATATATTTAATAGAATAAATTAAAATAATAATTATTTTCACATACTAAATTACTATATTATAATTAATAATTAAAATTTAATTTGTAAATGTAAGGATTATGTTGCAATTTACACATTTAAATTCTTCAAATAACATAATATAATATAAAAAAATTAATATTTTAATTTTAATTTAAAAAAAATAGTATGTCCTGGGATGGGTTAGACAACGGGATGAGTTAAAGTAAGCTAACAGATTGAAAATACCAACTTCTCCAAGATCCATTTAGTTGTTGGTAATATTAAATAAATTGACTTTAAATAACATTTTTTAGTTATTATCTAAAATAAAAAAATAGTGCAATGTCACTACAAAATGTATGAGTTAAGTCTTTTTTTTTTTCATTAATTTGTTGTTGACATCGTTTATCACAAAACAATTCCATAAAATGTAGACTTTAGACTATAAATTTTAATATTAAATTAAATGTTGGTCTTTTCTGTCATATAACCTAATCTTGGTTTAACAACAGAAGCTCATAAAAACTTCATATCTTTGCATTCATTCTAGATCAGATCCTCTCATCGCAACTTCTTGTGAACATCCAGCCTTACATCTGTATACTGACTGTTTTATATAAAATTAACAGCAAATTTGTAAAACTAAAAACACAAACCTAAAACTACAAGCTAAAAGTAGACAAGTGTTTTAATTTTTTAAAATTTAAAACTTTAACTAAATTTCACTCTAAAACTAGCTTTTTTAGCTGTCACAAGTTTTTATGTTGGTCCTTTATACATATGACTATATACAATAATATTTTCCTATCCCCCTTTATCTATTAAAGAAAAATGTTTAAAAATGGTCATTGATTGCATTGAGAATTACAATAAGAGAAAAGTTCAATAAAAACTTATTTACGTTAAAATGAGTTCCATATGACATTCATTTTAAAAAGACAGTATTGTACATTTTCAAATAAGAAAGAGAAGTGGCATAATGAAGAAGTGAATACAATTTACTGTTTCTTTTCAGTCCAAAATTGCCACGATTATGCTTGCCCACAGACATGATCCAAGTCATGCAGAGCAACCACTAAATATACACACCCTAAGAAAATTATCCTGGAATTGGAAGTGAAGTTAAGGGTCCTTCATACATATTTTAAGTACCTTAAGACCATCATAAAAAATGGCAGAGAGATGATGGTGATCTGAACCATAAACTCAAGCAGGGTTGGTGAAAAATAAATGTTTCACCTCTGATGTGAGCTAGAAATGTATCAGTCAAATTTAAAGACATTTTTTATCACATGATGGCTATAAGAACTACGATTGACATGTTTACTAGATACCATCCCATAACGGCTTGCTGCTTTTGAAGCTAACAAGATTGCGGATATGACAAAAACACAATCTTAGTGTTTGGTTTGCTCCATTGTCTAAACATTAGAAAAGGCACTAATAATTGGTTACACTTTAAAATTACAACCAACCAAATGAACCCAAACAAATATTTCTTTAGACGAGCTTTTATTTATTTTTTCATTTTTAAAGCAAAATGTTCAAGGATGTTTCTTTCTGGATCTCAACATTATTGAAAATTTCTTACTTATTCTGGATTGTACTTTTTCGAAATGTAAAATATACATTAAAAAAGTCCATTTCGAAGTACTCTAGAGTTTTTAGTTTATTCAAACAATGAGATACTGGAAGTACTCTAGAGTTTTTCTATTAGACATATAATTTAGAAGAAAAACTCAGTATTTTAATTTTGTTTCCAAAGAAGCCCAAAATCATAAATTGAGGGTTAATCCAGCTTTAGTCTTTCAAGTCCACAAATTATAAATATAAATAACTAGAAAATTCATATTTTAATTATGTGAAAACCCAAAGTTAGTGATCTAAATTAACCTTTTCCTCTGTTAGTTGTTAATATTACCATACTTCGATACTAGTAATCGTAGTATTCCTCATTATACCTCCTTACCATTCAACCTCTAAAAACATCACTGTGTACTTCTATCCGATTCTTAAAAAGGCATGCATAATTGCAAAACTTGGTTTTTTCCTAATCCAAGGATGGGTCGCGCAGTTTTAATAATGCCTCGTAGAGAAAGCAAGTATACACTTGTTACCAGACGAATATTATCAAAGCAATTCAACGACAACTTGGGCTAGTGTCCAAAACCGTCGCACGTCCAAAATGTAACATGTTAACCCGATTAGAAAACGACAGAGAAACGTATTAACTATGATTTCACAGCAAAGAAGTAGTAAGAAATCATTTCTCCATCACTTGCCATCCTCGTAGGATCAGCCACTTGAGTAAGCTAGGCTGTGTAACACGTAAGCTGATTAAGATTTGAAAATGACATTCCAAAAGATTATACATATGTATATACACACACACTATATCTTCCAAATATCCACCAATACAAGCAATTGCAGACTCCTCAATTATACGGGCCAACCGGAAGATGTTATAAACCTCGAACTATAGATTACAAACTTCATACACAAACTGAAGTTCAATTGGCTACGTATTGCATCGAAGAAAGTTGATAAAAGATAATGTACAGATCATGCCCCCTGTGTAACTTTATCTTTGATCACCAATCATGATTTATCATTCTTTCTTGATCCAACATTTTAACTTCTCAGGAATTACACTAAAATTAAATATGCGTATTGGTGTATCCCCTCCGCCACAAAGCGGCCAACAAAAAAGGAATAAAAAAACCAATAACTACTTCGACCCGGCAAAGCACATTGCAACTGAGTTAAAAAGTGGTCCCAAAGTCTGGCGAGTTTCTGCATATATACACAAGTTTTCAACCAACAGAGCCGTATGGTTATAAATCAATGGACGGAAACAAGGTCACCTCCAATGTTGCGTATGATACCATTGCATATTCATTAGACTCGCTCTCTTTTAGTGGTCTTGTTTCTTCTATTCAAGACCATCAACCAAATCCCCCGTCTTCACACTACCCGGTAAGCAACATGACGCCGAATTTGAATTTACAAGCACTAAAGCAAACTTGAATTCAGCTGTCAGACTAATCAAGATCACTCCAGCAGACAAACTTATTTCCAATGGTCAACTTCGACCACAGGCAATCGCCATCCAAACAAATCAGATTCTGATCACAAATCCACCCAGCTCCTCAAGCTCGTTACAAGCAACCCATAGCAGTAGTAAGCTATCATGCGGTAAAACAGGCAGCAATATGAAATATCATGAACATAACAAAGCAAGAAAGCATACAAACAAGAAAAGGCCGGAGACCAGCACAGGGTTTGGCCAGAAAATGAAGTCTCTCCTATCACCATAACGACAATGCCGAACTGTTAAGCAAGGTGCTGTTAAAGCACAAACTATTCCAAGAGAAAATCTCAAAATTTACTGACGCAAGGTTTATTTATTCTGTTATTCGTTCATGCAAGACCAAAAATATGTAATCTGAAAATCTATCTTTTTATAGCTAAATAGTGTCCGAGGAGTACAAGTGACACGCTTCATTTCAAAGTGGACAGTAACACCAAATGATCAACATTATAAACCTGTACATCAAGGATAATATTTATCATTTTTTGTTTTACTTGGTTGATTAAAACTATAAAAGATTATACTTCTATGCGCTTCTTCAACCATTTGTTATAAGGTTTGCCATTGAGTTCTTTAATTTGTCAGCTCAATATATTAATATGTTCAAATACAAATTTAAAGTGCTACCACCTGCAGGTTTAAGTATCTACATGTAGGGCATTACTAATAAAAGCTCCATCACTTTGGTATTTCGAGCCTCTAAAGAAAGAAAGATTTCTTCCTACTTAAGATGCGGGAATGTGCCTACTATCTTAACTACTGATATTTAAATTATCGTACATAAGCAATGGCTACTAAAGGAATAGATTGGAGCACAATGATGTGGTTTACATCCAGTATAACCAACAATTTGCTCAAAGATACAATATTAGGGATGAAATAAACCCTATTATACTGAATGACATGGATGAGTGTAATGAGTGGTTAATGGGGCAAGTAGATGATAATAATGATAATGAAGAAAGGGGAAATGAGAGGGGAAACCGTCTACGAAGCTTCAGCTGTTGGAGAACTAATAACTTATACAAGGAGACAAGCAACTGGTAAAAGAAAGCAACCATCTAAGTGGTGGTATTGTTATTGGATCTTCCCATGCTTCTAAAAAAGGTCTAGGTGCAACTTCAACCTCAATAAGGAGGGGCAAAGAAAAGATTCGAATTGGGGTTGAGAATGAATTGCATGATAGCTCTAATTCTAAGTTTGAAAAATTACTTAACTTTGACCAGAGTTTCTCTGAAGGGGAAAAGGAGGAGGGATATGTCCCATTGGATAATATTAAGAGAATTATGTTGGGATTGAAGAAGAGTCCGATAATTAGATATTTAAAACATTTATATTATGTTTTGTTGGTATTTTAAGTTTTGAACTTGAAATTTGTGGTGTTTTGATTTGATATTATTGTTATTTGAATTTTTAGACAATATTATGATTAGTTATGATTGTTTCTTTCATTATTTTTGCATTACAATTATATTTATGTATTTTTATAAATATTTATATGTATATATTGTATTTTTTTTTACCACAATACTCCTGCTATATCCCGTTATGGTTTTCGTTTAAAGTTATAAAGGATTTTTGGGAGTTCTTAGTCATGACAGTATAAATAGGATTGTAAGTGTTTGTATCTTGTACACTTTCGCAGTTGAACAACTTTCATTTTCTTAAACTCTATATATCTACCATCTACATGTGAGCCTTCTTTCTAGCAACACCCACCCATCCACGCCTCTCAATCTCCCCAGATTTGTTGAGTCCAATTGGTTTGCCCCAGTCCCAACATAGCATGGCAGATGTCTCCAAATCCATTTCTTCTATTGTCATATTGTTAGTTTAACTAATGCCCCTGTCATTCCCCATGAAAAACTCATTGGGTCAATAAATCATGCCACCTGGGACCCCCTAGTGCCCAACTTTGATTCAAGGCACAGTCAATCTGATCACCTGAACAAAAAGTTTACAAACATCCCAACATAGATCATGTGGTTTGTGATATTCTTTTGATACTTAGATTCAGTTCCATGCCTTCAAGACACATGCTATAAGATTTTAAACAGACTTTAAGCATACGCTAATGATGTCAAACAGTCTCTACCATCAATTCCAATCTTGTTAATTTGAAGAAAGATAACATGGACATCACAAAACACTGTAGTTTCACTGCTGAATTTGAATCCCTTTGCCTTGAACTAATAATCCAGAGACCCCACAAAGAAGATTGCAGCAAATTATTAGAGTTCTTGCTTTACCAGGTCCCCCTAAAGTTGACTCTTTGTGCAATCAAATTTTATCCAGCCATTTAGTGGCATCTTATGATAGTGAGTGAACAGTTGTTGCGTCTCTCACTTAATACTATATCTTTTTCTATATCTATTGACTCTTTATGGTCACATAAAGGCATGTCAAGATGGCTAATATTATCGAGGTCATTTCTCCTTGTTCCTCTCCCAAGCTGACTGATACCACTAATGAGTATAATGGATTAAGCTGAAAGCTACAATGCAATCTTCCACCCCAATTGCTTATGATGTTGCATGGGTGATCGAGTGGTTGTTCCACTCTTGGCCAATGGATTCTAGATTCTGGTACTTTGGATCATATGTCTAGTGATAAATACCTTTTCCAATCTCTCTTATCCAGATAACTTGCCCTAGGTTAGGTTTGTCAAATGATTTCCCAAACTAAAGTTGACAGTCTTTGTCACAGAAAACCACTTCCTACTATTTAGGGTTTAGGTTAAACTCTACCTTGCAAAACTGCCAAGGTGACAGTTGTCCCCCACATACTCTATTCCTAGCCAATATGGAACTTGGGTTTTTCCCAATGAGTCATATTAGTTGGTAAACACATCTAAAGCACCTCTCCCAACAAACTCAACGAAATGGCTTATCTTCTCTTTGCTTAGTTCATTCTAATATTTGAGTCTAAGGCACGTTACTTCTCCATTAGGTTACTAATGCTTTATTACATTTATGGATAATTACTCTTGTTGTACTTGTTAGTTTCTAATGATGAATAGGTCTAAACTCTATCAATTTTTCAAAGATTTTACTTGTAAATTTGCACTCAATTTGGCATGACTAGGCGTGAAGTAGATCATTGTATTTTTTCTTCATTTATCACTTGCAAGTTATATAATAACTGACCATTTACCCGATCTAAATACTGGGTCCATAGGTCATTGGATGAACCACTGGGTCAATGATTGAATTGCATAAACTGACATATATTTAAACGTGTGTTTTATATATAAGATCTAGTATATAAACTAAATTTGACACCACATATACTAAACATCTACATGTTCAGTGGTCTCACTCCTTGTAGAAACCCCAAGGACTTGGGTTATAGTCCTAACTTTTACAAAATTCAAATGTTTTATATTTGAATTTCACGCAAAGCTTCAAGTCTAGTTTAGATTCAAATTTCTGCAAACTTTATAAGACGCATGACCTGCGAAGCGAGAACATGCAGGAAACCTTGTTGGTTGTGCCTAGCTTGGACAATGTTACCAGACTAGTTACTAGTCCAATTTCCAGCTGAACCAACCAATCCAATCCAAGATTTTTAACACTAATCGCTTGTATTTATATAGTTGATCATGTTGATGACATTTTTATTACTGGAAATGGCTACGTCAATACTCTTTGTTAGATCCTAACAGTTTCAAACCAACGAGTTAGATCCTCTCAAATACTTGGGTATTGAAGTTACCCAAACTACTACTGGCATTAATTTAGTCAACACAATAATTTTGGACATTTTTAGGAAATAAGAAAGATTGATTGCAAACCTTATGAAACAGTATAGGAATGTCAAGTTGTTCACAAAGTGGGAGGAGGAACTGAAAGATATAGGCAAATATTATTGCCTAATAGGTAAGCTTAAACCATCTTACAATAGCTAGACATTATATGACCTTTATTGTAAGAATGGTAAGTCAATTCCTGAATGCTACATGTGATGCTCCATTGGAGTGTAGGTTGTGATGCAAAGTGGGCATGAGCTCCATCTGAAAAGAGATTCACATCAAGCTATTGTGTTCGTCTTAGAGGAAATTTAATCTCATCGGAGGCCAGAAATAAAATGTAGTTGCTAGATTTAGAGCAAAGACTAATTATAGGGCTATGGAAGCCACAACATGTGACTTTGACAATTACTTTAACCATTAAAGTTAGGGTATGGCAATGACGAATTTGATTTGTAATATCCAAGGGCTCTTTGTATTGCTTTTAATCCAATCTTTAGCAAGAGAACAAAATATAGAGAAATCAATTGTTATTTAGTGAAAAAAAGCGTCCTTGCAATTGAAATTACAATTGACTCTGTCAATTAAGTAAAAAGGTCATATCTTCACCAAATTCCTCAAGGGTTGGAAGGATGCATATATTTCTAACTTGAGGGGAGACTATTATCTAAAGTACACGCAATACAAACATCCCATGTTTAAGTAGTTTTCAACACATGTAATATATCATTAGGACTTTATAAGAACTCATTATTTTACCCCACTCATGCAAATATAAATGCAATAGTGTCTAATAAAATAACTAGGTACTTTTAACAAAAATCAACCTTGCCAATGACCAAGAGAGACAGTAGATAGAAGGGATGAGAAAACCCTTGAACATGCCACAAACTATAAGAAAATATTGACCTAAGTCTTAAATTAAATAATGACATTCACAAAGGCATAGGTTTAAATGATGGAACAAAGAACTATTGATGATTAAGCAAAATGAGATGATTACCTTACTGATAAAGTTCAGAATTTCTCTTAACATTAGCTAATCCATGGTTGAAGAGTAGCAAAAATATGTCATCCATAAAGAAAAGAAGCTGAAATCAACAACTAAACTATGATAAACAAGATAAAAGAATAATACATCACATTGCTAGAGGACTTAAACTAGCAGTTATTACCAAAATTTTCTCTATAGTCAATGATAAGTATAACAAAAAAACCTTGATGAAGCAAAAGAAAAATGAATGTTAATATTACCAAATGGGACTTCAAAAGACCTTTTCTACAAATTGCAGCTTCTAAACTCTAGTCTCTTGAAAATTAAGTATTTGTTAAACTACATAAAGGTTTTAAATAAATTGCTATAGCGATGTGGTGGAGTTGCACTTGGCCACTATAGTGACCATTGTAGCATTACAGTTTAGTGTAGTGCCCATCATTAACAAGATAATGGTTGTAGCATAGGGTTAGTAGTGTTATGTGCTCACTAAAAAAAATTGAAGACCAATATTAGGGCTTCTTGGGGAGCTACTTTTTGGAATTTCAATTTCAAAAATTCTCTCTCAATCCAACCCTTGTTCAGGTGTATGATATCTCTTAAATCCAACAAACTCGTTTCTGTTTTGTCTTATCCAACAACTACCTTCTCTGCCTTTGTTTTGTATTCTCCATATACATCTAATTTCTCTTCTCTTCGACAAAACCATTAAGCATTTGGTCAATAGTGTCTCTAAAAACTTTGTCAAGATACTCTCCTCTATTCTCTCTAATGGACCTCTATCAATTTCTCAATCAAATGACCATTGCCTTTTTTCTTCTCAGACCTAAAAAGATCCTCTCAAAACAGGATTTGCCAACATATCTGTTACTTCTTGTGGATTGGTACACCACAACAATGGATTAGTTTGAAAGATCTCCATGATAAAAAGGATATTTTGATGTTGATCGCCTCAGTCAAATTGGTGGCCACAGGATATACTCATATCTATGGCCTTGTTTGTGGTGATAAGTTTTCTCCTGTAGAAAAAACAAACTATTGTGAGTCTCTTCTTTGTCATGGCAGCTATACATCATTGGCCTCTATCAATTATATATCAAAAACGTTTTCCTTCATGGTGATTTAGAAGAGGAGATTTACATCGAACAACCTCGTAGTTTGGTTGCTCAGGTGTAGTTTGGTTTGGTTTGTAATTTACGTGAGTCTCTCTATAGGCTCAAGCAATCTCCTCGTGCTTGGTTCACAAGATCAGTTACATTGTTCAAACTTTTGGAATGAAACACAGTGAGGCAGGTTGTTCAGTTTTTTATTGTCATACCTTTCCTAGAAAATGTGTTTACTTAATTCTGACATAGTTACTACAGAAAATGATGCTACTAGAATCTCACAGCTAAAGAAACACTTATGTAATAACTTTCAGAACAAAGATCTTGGAAGTCTCAAATACTTTCTAAGCATTGAAGTGGCTCAATCAAAGGAAGACACTGTAGTTTCTTAATGAAATATGCTTTAGATATCTTAGAAGAAACAACCATGAGTGACTCTAGATCAGTAGATAGTCCTATGGATCAAAATCAAAAATTAATGGTAGATCAAGGTGAAACTAGAGAAATATACAAGACTTGTTAGGCAACTTATTTATCTCACTATTACTAGACCTAATCTATCTTTTGCAGTGGGTGTTGTTAGTCAGTTTATGCAAAATTCTTGTGTTGATCACTAGAATGCTATCAACTACATCTTAAGATACCTCAAAAATGCTCCCGGGCAAGATTTGCTATATGAAGATAAAGGGAATACCCAAAATTTTGGGTATTGTGATGCTAAGTTGGTAGGATCTCCTACGAATAGACGCTCCACTACAAGGTATTGTGTTCTCATTGGAGGAAACATTATTTCTCAGAAAAAACCACGAAACAAATGTGGTTGTCCAATCTAGTGTTGAAGTTGAATATAGGGCAATGACATCTCTTACTTGTTAACTTATATGGATGAAACAATTTCTTCAAGAATTAAAATTGAGAGATCCAACAAATGATTATTGTGATAACCAAGTTGCTCTCCATACTGCTTCCAATCTAGTATTCCATGAGGTCTAAACACAGAACAGTGTCATTTTATTTGAGAAAAATTCTCCAAGGAAATTTGTATAAGTTTATCAGATCCAATTATCAACTTGCAGATGCATTAACAAAATCTTTAAGGGGACGTTGAATTGAATTTATTTGTTCCAAGCTAGGTACATATCATTTGTATGCTCCAGCTTGAGAGGGAGTGTTAGAATAGGTATTAAATATAGGTAGTCAGTAGTTGTATTGGAAAATTGTTATGAGTTGTTTACTTATTAGCATTAATTTCTTGTACCTTTCAGTATTCCTGATGTAATTTCTTCTGCAAAGATGAACTAAGAGATAATCAATTTCTTAAACTCTTTTTATCATATTTTTAGTATTAAGGGAGTTATTCATACATAGAGGGCTAAAGGTCTTTTTGGGTTAAAACTGGCAACTACAATTGCTATATCGAAAGGATTGTTTGTATTGCTGCATCTTGTACATACGTGAGTACTCTTATTTATAATGAAGAAGAGATAGAGTAATAAGGAACAAAATCAATAACTAATAATGGGAAATATTTGCTAAGATGTTTCCCTATTTGATGTAATAAAATCATATATTTAACACTCTTCCTCAAGCTTATTACAATTGTCATTAACACAAGACCCCTTGAGAGACTACATGCACATTTTAGTTAGTTGGTTGTTAGAACAGACAAAATAATAAGAAAGTTTCAAACATAGATTTGGTGCAAGTGTGTGAAGATGTCATGTCAAGGAACAAGCAAAGCTTCAAGCATCAATTGGATGCAAATGCGTGATGTGCAAAGCAATTGGAAGCACGTGGTGGCAATTGGCCACGAATCAAGCAACATAGTGGTTACAAAGAAGGGCAGCTTGATTGCGAGGTTGGGTCATAGGTTGGAGTACTACCGAAGAGCGAAAAAGTTTTAAGGGTATAACAGTTGTTAAAGAGCAAAAATGCTTGAAGACCACGCAGGTGCTGGAGTGCAAAGATCTTCAAATGCTCGAAAATTAGACCAACTGCTATTAAACAATTAAACGTAATCATGTGAATAAAAGAAAAATAAGATATCCTCATAAACCATGCAATTCATGCAAGTTTACTCTAGAATGGAACAAACAAGAGAAGGCACAGATAAAAAGATAAGCAAATACTTTGAAAGAAAATTCAAAACCAAAACATTCCAAATCAACCTTCTTTATGAAAAAAAAAGCCTCAGACAGAAATTTTCACGAATTAGTATCAGGCAATTGATCAGAAACTGTACAAGAAAGGTGTTTTGGCTTGTATATCAAGATTTGCCATATTTGTTGACATATCCCTGCAAATCAAAGATATTTCTATCAAATGAAGGACGTCACAATCAAACAACAATATCCATGTACTTACATATTTAAAAATCATTATAACTGCTAGAAAAGAAAAAAAGAGACTTACATTGACCAACTTTGCAATTTTCACCCGACTTGAAGAAACATATTGCTTGGCAGTATCTATGGTTGGAATCTGATGGGGCTCTATGCTGCTAACAACCTTGTCAACTGATTTTCTGACTATCATAACATGTGCATCCTTGCTGAGACGACCCTCATGCCAAACTGGTTTTAACAACTCTTTTACATGATCAACAAGAGCTGCACGTAACATTTTTAGTGCTTTCAATTCCTTTTGCATGCTGTCATCCATTGGAAAGTCAACATCCATCTCATGATTTTTCTTATCCCTGTCTCCTCTCTTTTTTTTGTACCCTGATCCTTCGCTGTGACGTCTAACATCATGTTCAGTCATGTCTCTCTCTTTTTTTGTACAATCTGCAACACCAAAGGTATTTTGTCCTGTGCCAATTTTACCATTTTGATAGTTTACATGAGTTCCCGATGTTATCTCTGTTTCAGTAGGAAGATAATCTTTTTCATGAGGAACAGAATTTTTGTTTGGCTCATTTTCGTAAAATTTATTATGAGAAGATACAGAACTTTTGTCATCATTAAGACTGGACATGTGTTTCCCAACTATAGCAGAATCACCATATATCGGAGCCTGTGTTGAAGCCTGTACGTTAGATCCTTGAATTAAAAGGGAAGCCTTCAAAGACCCATCCCCTATATTAGGTATCTCAATGCTATCTCGAAGAGGGTCATAAAGATCTCCAGGAGATGATACATTCATGGAAGTAATAAAAAACGATGGCCAGAAGGGTACAGAAGGTTCCCAATCATAAGAACAAATTTTTGATTTATATCCAGTGGGATAAGATGGAACCCTGGATGAACTAACTAGAGGAAAATCCTCCTTTCCTGTACCAGAGAGAGTGGACTTAGATGTGAGATATTCTTTATCAGTGCTCAAAAGCTTTTGAGAGTTCAGATTACCAGCCCCCAAAGATGAAGACAACGAACATCCTGATTGAGCAGAAATCCGGTGAGAGAGTGACATACTTGAACCTGGAAATTGAGTAACCAGGCTTGAATTTGGTGAATGGCTCAAAAGAGGGGAAGCATATCCTTTGTACATATGTTGGTTCCGAAGAGTGGTCACTCCATCCTGATTTGGGCTGAAATAATTGCTTGTTGAACTAAATGCAAATCTATTCTCTGGAAACAAGTTGTCCCTCGGTGTAAAGTTCTGTTTTTCTTGAGATGGATGCCAACTAGCGGTTTCTTCTTGCTCATTCTGCGTGCTCATATTTAAAGGAAATTCAGAAGAATGAAAAGATATGCTTTCAACTTAAGCATTAAATGAATCTAAAGTACTGACCATTCTTATTCTCTGAACATTTTCCCTAACACCTGTTACAGAACAATATCTTCGTTATAAATATGATTACAAAACAAATTTCCTAAATAACTAGACCAAACGGGTTATATGATATACCTTCTTCCACTTTCAATTTTCTCTTCTGACAAGCAGTAACTAAGTCAGCTTCAGTCTCCTGATCCGTCTCATCCACACTATCTTTTATATGAAGAAAGCTACAAGAACTACCTCTGATACACCATCCTTTAGCAAAAAAATCACATATAATTTTTGGTCGTTTGTTTCGGTTTTTAATCTCAGCACTGGGAGACAGACTTCTAGTCCTACTATTGGGAGGAGTTATCAGTAAAACCTAATGGTTAGCATGTGAACCAATTTAAACACACTGGTAAAAGAAAGAAAACTATTTCTAGAAGAAACAGCATGCTGTATAAATTTAACTTTGGTAATATTACAATGTAAAAGAACATACTGAACTAAAATGACCAGACCTTGTCAGCATTTGCTTCATATCATCCCTTGACTCCATCTCTAACTGTGCGATATTGTTCCTAGAATTCTGACCACCATTAGCATCCTCAACTAGACAATCTTTTGGAAAGAGGCCAGTGACCATATCTTGTCCAGTATCACTAGATGGCTTGGAAGCCCTGGCCCTGGAATCAATATCATTATCATCACATAAATTAGCTTTGCTATTGCAACCTAACTCACTGTGTCCCCTGTGTGTTTCCTTCTGCAGAAAGGATCCAGCATTTTCACCATCAACTTCTAATCCTTGACTTCTGCTATTTTCAACAGAAGTCAGATTTTCTCTTGATTTTGAATGACTTGAAATGTCATATTTCAGGTGAATCTTTTCCTTTTTCGATGTCAATATCTCACATGAAGGAACTGATATTTTGAGCATGGCATCATTCTCTTCAATACAATGCACACTAGATGATGGAATTACTTCAGAGTTTTCAGCCACAGACGAATCTGTCCCCAAATTTTTGTCTTGCTCCTTAGACTCCATATGTAGGCTCAAATCTAGAATGGAAGATAAAAATTAAATCAAGAATACAAAAAATGCATACAGGAAAAGGAAGGAAACAAAATATATCAGACAATTCAAGAGTGCTGGGACTCCCAAAAATTCCAGCCCAATTCAAATTCCATATCTTGGCTCAAATTTATAATGGAAGATAAAAACTAAATCCAGAATATGAAGGCGTAAAAAAAAAGAAAAGAGAGAAAATATTCTGGGCAATTTAAGAGTGTCGGTGTCTTCTAAATAGGCGATAAAACTGATACAACAGAATCCACTTTTATTCTACCCAATGCCAACTGAACAATTAGTTACTACATTTCTCTCTCGGACTTGATCCTTGTATTGCACCTTTTATCTTTCTTTCTTATGTTTAGTAGACCTTAGTTATTTCAGAATTCCTATTAGTGAAACTGATTAATTTTTATGAGAATTACCCATTGGATGGTTGGGTATGGCTGACAAATTTTTTAAAATTCCAAATACCAAACCAGAATTGAAAGTGGCACTAGATTTTGTGTATTGACGAAGCAGTAGTGGGTTCAAATACTTGAGGAAGAACCTGCCCAAGATAATGACTGAGAAAAACTGAAAACTGAGTCGTTGAAAAGATTTCCTGAAGTGGTGTGTCGCAAACCCATTATGAGCACCTAGCAGCCTTGCACCAAAACGTGGTTGGCTTGAAGAATATGTTAAGAGAGTTTGACATGTTGCTGGGAAATTGAAGCTGCCAAATTGAAGGAACCTTCAGTGTCAATTGACTGATTAAACCAGTCTGTGATAAAGCAGTTTCCTCATTTCAGCCTTAAGGACAATGCCATCATTTCCCAAGGGGAAGGATAGACCTTGGAAAGTTTATGTGAGAATGGACATAGGAAGCATATCTAAAATCAATTCAAGTTAATTGTTAGTCTCTGTGCAGTATGTCTTTTTAGGTAGTTAAGAATCTGGATTATTATTTTTGTGTATTATTTCAGTTTTTATGCAGTTATAGAGTAATGGCACAGTTAGCACATGATCCTTTATGTTTATTGGACTTTGGGATGGTTAGTTTGTGGGTAGTTTTACTAATTGATGAATGCAGAAGGAAAATACTTTTTGTTAGGATAGGGGGAAGCCTGTGTTGCACTGGGATTCTGACTTAAAAAACACATTGTTTCCAAAAATGAAATATAATGTGGAAATATGTTTTTAGTCCCCTATACTTTTAGTCAAATATGGTCTCAAGTCCATATACATGTGGCTTTAATCCCTTTTCTCTACTAATTCATCATATTTAGTTAGGAGGGACTACATCCAAATGTTTGATAAAGTTTGAGTTCGAAATTCATCAGTACGACTGTACAAAGACTTTGACCATGTTCAATTGAGAGTATGAGGACAAAAATCATGTTTTTCCCATACACAATTTCGTGTGCTTACCTTGAGTTTAACAAGGGTTTCCAAATTCCTGCCTCTCAATACTATGTTGAGATTGAGCATGAGTGCTATTGGTAGTAAACAATAGTCACAAAATCAAACAACCACATAAAAGTGACAAATAGAGGAAAATGGATTGTGCTTAACAAGAGAAAGAGCGTAAGCAAATAGACAACAAGGGTCAGTTCAGGTTAAAACCACTTAGGAGGGGTTGCTAGGGAGTTAAAGCTCAAGAATCAGCAAAAAAAGAGTTAGACACAATCAAACAGGTGTTGCTACAAAGACAAAAAAGATATCTCCAAGCACAGAAAACATCAAATGAGTGCAGATTAAGAGAGCCAACTTTCCTGTGCACAAGGTGCAGCAATAGTTCATGGACATAACCAGAATATCTATAAATAGGGAAAAGAGATACAAGACCCGAAAACTGGTAAGTAAGGGCAGAATGGAGACAGGGATGTCAAAGCAAGGTTGGACCTAGGATGATTGGTCACAATGGTAGTGATGCACAGCCACAATGACTAAATCATAAGCATGTAGATTCATCTGAGAGTAAAACCCGTGGTGGTCAATCCTCAACCACCAATGTACCCTGACAGGTAGCATGGAAAAAAATGCTAGAATGAAGAAATGGTCAAGATGAAGAAGAACATGGTCAGAAACAAGCTAACACTAGAAATGAAGCCCTGTTTGATTGAGAGGAGTGGCGAGAGTTTGGGGGAAGAAATTATTTTTAAAAATTGTAGGACCTACTGTACTATATTTTATTTACTACTACTGACCTCTTCTCTATTTCTCTCCCACCAAACACCTTTAATTTCTACTTTATTATTGTTCATCTATTTTAACTCAACCAACTTATTTCTATCTTACCTATTTTTTTCCTCTCTACCAAACAAAGCATACAAGAGATAACTAATTTGAAGGAAGAAAAAGAATCATACCAAAAAAAGTTTACCTCTGAATTTTAGGTTACTCCAAAACAAAGTAGTGACAACATAGATCAAGTGTTCGAGGTATAGAGGAATGAAAAGAAAGAAAAAAGACTACAAACATTGAGATTTATATTGGCTTGATTTGATGTGAAGTGTTACAATATGATCAAAAACATAAAGCACTAACCTTATTTATACTAAATACATGATCTTATCCTGAACCAAATAAGGAAACAAACCATGAACTAATAAGGAGATATGGAAATCAATCCTAGAAGATAATATGAAAATATGGAAACAAATCTTGAGATAATTCTGTTACTCCAGATTATTCTATAAGAAATAATCAAGATAACTAAAGGATTTTCCCTTCATGTATTCTAGTGTTGCTAAATTTTCTGTCTCTTACAACTTTATCCCCCAAGCATAAAACAATTCTAACCAACTACTACTCTATGACACTATCACACTTTCTATCCATGTTCTTCTAGAAAATGAAAAGTACATAGTTTCTTTTTGCTTGTTCTGTGGGTTCTCAATTGTGTGTCTAATATCCTTTTTTTTTTTTTTTTTTATCCCAAATTGACAACAGGCTTCAGTACCACCAATGTTGGACCTTGGCTAGCCAATTTTTTATACATTTAGAATGGCAACTCTTTCGGAGCAGCCATGGGCAGAACACCATGAAGAAGCCAAAAATAAACAAAATCATATTCAATGATAAATTAGTAGCAGAGAGACATGCTCAAAGATGTGAACATATTCTACTTCTAGGTTCACCAGAGGACTGCACAAATTTACAGTTATTATTCACCTTATTTAAAAAATTATACAAGTGGACCAATTTGATTAGAGATCTATGTTAACTTTTTTTTTTCCATGACTTCACTGACACATTAAACATAAGCACGCACATTTTTTAAATATAATAATATTTTTAAAATATAATGTACAGGGATGCACAAAATCTCAGCTTGACAGAGATTGGATTTCAAAAGATTGCATTTTATGTATCTGTAAGGCCTCAATTTCCTTCAAATTATCTTAAAAATACAATATGATTTTATCAAAAAGGTTAAGGAGAAAGATAATTAGTACGTTGAGGTTAATTATGAAACCGTTATTAATTCTAATGCAGAAGAATTTTATGGAAACTTAATTTTTACCCCAAACCCGTTTTATGATTACTAACTCTCTACTTGTTACTCTTCATACCAATATATCCATATCAAATTGCTTCCCTGAAAGGTAAAACACAACTCTTCTACTATTCGTACTCCTAGGGTTTTCATTTTTCCATGCATTTGCAAACAACATAGCTAAATGGAACAGCCATGGCAACCAAAAAGTTTGAATAGCAGTGTTTTGTTAATAACAGCCATTTATGTTCACAATGATTGAGCGAGGCATCTTGAAAAACACAATTTTTATCACCGAAAAATAGCATTAATTTGAAAGGTTCTTTTAGGGCAAAATTTGACATTTCCCTCCTCCTTTCTTTTCAAAAAGAATATGGGATGTTGTTTACCCAGAGTCTCTTCTACACACTCACCCCTCCACCAGTTTCCAGCACCTCCTACAATTACACAACACTTCATATCTCTTTCCTGACCAATTTTCAGGATCCACAGTTGTTCTTTTTCTTGTTCATCTACAGAGACACATCTCCTTGGAGGGAGACTGAACGATTTTACACAAACATATATAGGGTTAAAAATAGTGGTCATCACACTATAACATGTCAAACATTCCTCTATTTGGGATTGACTACTATGAGTTTACCACATTTCTATGTAACATCACACTGTCACCAACAGCCATCCACATTCAGCAGTATTTCCAGTGCCACCCACCAATCTTTCCTAAGTTGAATTCAGTAATTCTTCTAATTTTTAAGAAAGTATGTCTCTACACTATGTGTTATCCTATTACAGAAGTTTTAGGGTAGGCTGCAATACACTTCTACCTACGACGTGCTATCCTGCTCCTTTTTAGGGCTGGCTTTGGGCTGGCTACAAAGCGTTATTACAGATTAATAACCATACCATATACAATTACAATTAAGCTCTCGTTAAAATTGATCCACCTGCACTGGGTTTCAATCTCAGCAGCATATCCTTCCTCCCTACTCCTTTTATCCCCATCCCCAGACAAACAGTTCAATAAGAATGGAATGACAAAGGAAAAGGAAAAACATCAATATGGCATTTGATATGTAAACACACAAGAGGTCAGAAACTACATGAATCAATGGCAACATGTGAAACAGTACCAGAGAGAGCAATCAGCAACACGGATTATTAGGAGAAAAAGAAGCATGTAATTCATGTGAAGCAACAAAATTAAGGATGGAAATCAAAATTAATTTATGAATTGAACCTTTCCGATCCTTATACGCATTGGGTGGAGAACCAGTTCCCAGCCATTTGTCCTCTCCCACTGCTTCTTCTTTTTGTCGTCCCTCCTTCTCCTCCATTGCCTCTTCTTGTTGCAATTGTTGTTCTTTCTTTTTCTCCTCCACAGTTTTTTCTCGTTGCTGTTGTTGCTCTTTCTTCTTCTCCTCTACTGCTCCTTCTTCTTCTTCTTCTTCTTGCTCTTCCTTCTTCTCCTCCAATGCTTCCTGCTGTTGCTGTCCTACTTTCTTATCTTCCACTGTTTCTTCTTGTTCTTGTTTATCTTCTTCTCCTTCCTCCTCTTCGACTTGTTCCTCCCCTTCTTTTACTTCTTGTTCTCCCTCTTCCTCTTCTACTCCCTCAACTTCTTCTTCTTCTCCCTCTATCTCTTCTTCTACATCCACTTCCTCTACTTCTTGTTCTTCCTCGTCTTCCTCTTCCTCCTCCTCTTCTTCCTCTTCCTCCTCCAACTCTTCCTCATCTACTTCCTCTTCTACTTCTTCCTCAATCTCCTCCTCTTCCATTTCTTCGTCAGCTTCATCCTCCTCTATTTCTTCTTCGACTTGCTCTTCATCTTCGGATGGATCGGTTTCGATATCATCGGGCACAGGAGAATCAGGAAGAGACATTGGATTGGATTTGAACGTGCAGAGAGAGGGGTTAATGAGAAGGAAACCCCTAATTCGATTCGAATCGGGAATCAAGCAGGAGCGCAGAGATACACATAGGAACTCATGCTGATATGTGACAACACAATACAAACGGTAAGGAACACACACAACACCACAATGATTCAGGAATGCTGTGCTGGCATGCACGTCAGGATCCTGCTTCGGACGGTGGATCCCACTCACCACCACGTATTTGCTCCGACGTGTCGCCGCGATAGACCTGGTCCCTTTCTTTCTCTAATCCAAACCCAATTCCATATCAATGCAGGCGCTTTAACCTATATCGACAAGTTTTGGGCCTAACCCACCACAAACTGCTTCTTTCTGCACCTCTGAAGGTTTTTTCAGGCATCTTCAAAATTTTAAAAAGTCTTTAAATTGTTTCTGAAATGTTATTGTTCAGATCAAATTATCCCAAATAATCCTACTAAAGTTTCACTAATCTTTCAACACATTTCCACTGTTTCATATGCACTGCGTCACCTCCAACACACTTTCACTAGTTGCTGTCGTAACTGCCTCCTTACTTCTCCTATCTACCGACTTATAATCATATGATAAGGATGATTAGAAAATTTTAAAATTAATTTGGAATGATTACGTGATTTGGTGGTGGTTCTGCAATTTTGAGGTGGATTTATTTTCATAAAAAAAACAATTTCAAAATTGACTATTCTGAAAACTAATTCTTTTCTAAATTTAAAATTAACTTTCAGACTAGCTCATTCCGGAATGTTTTTCAAAAGAAACAAAATTCAGAATAGAATATTTTAAAAGTTAATTCTGACAGAATTAACTTCTGAAATAGTTATGGTTACTCTGTTTAACAAATAAACACAAAAACAGAAACGTCTTTACAAGCAAGGCATTTTGAAAATTTAAAAAGATTTGGAAGTGCCTGGTGAAACTTTGGAAATGCAGGAAGAGCATTCCACAAACATTACTACAACTAAATACTTTGACTCGAATTTTAAGTATAACTCCATTATATGGATAATTTATTATATAGATGACTTGTTTTTTCTAGTTCAAAATGAAGATGGTACAATGTAGGAGCTACCCTAATCACATGTTGCCTTGTTAATATGTTTTTTGAAACTTTTTTTTAATCCAATAATTTAATAATAAGATTGTTCTGTCCAAAAATACCTTAATATAATGGATAAATTTCTCACATTCATTTTTCTTATTTATAGTGAGTATTTTATGAATTTTAGTTAGTTGTTTTCTTATTTTTTAAAATCTTAATTATATTTTTTATCTTTGAAATTTGTATTTTTTTATTTAAAATATATTGCTTTAACTAATATTATAGATAATTTTACTGAATCTTTCTTTCTTCTAAATATTAAGAGTATCTGTAACCCCTTTAAATATAAAAATCAGATAAACTAACAATACACTTCCTCTTAAATTCAAACATTTTAAGGTAAAAAACTTAATTACACTCATGTATCAGTGTAATTAGATGAATGAATTTGCTTTAGGATAATTAATTTATTCTAAATACTTTATGACGAAACTTTGATCATAGGTCATCAAACAAGTAACGATACAAATATGATTACTTATCGGTGTCTTATACTTAATTTTTAAATATTACATAATTAGTTATAAATATTTTTTTCTTAACTTTTTCCTTACAATCTGACAAAATGAAATTAACTATTTAATTGTTAGCATGTTTAATCAGTTGTTAATATGTTTTAGGGTTTACTTAATCAGTTGTTAATATGTTTGGCTTAACTTTTGAGGGCCATTTAGATAAAATGGTATATTTATATGTTAACATGTTTTAGTTAATTTGATGAGACAATAGGATATATTGAATTATAAGTGTATTCTACAAAACTTTTGAAGGGTCATTAATTGCATTCTTGACTACCTACATATTGACAAGATAAACAGCAGGCTTTAACTACAAGTAAATTATATAATATTTAAAGTAACAAAATAAATCAAACATAGAAGTTGTAGTACACTCATTTCACCTTCATTTAAAATAAAATGAAAAAGATAAGTCATGCATCCATGTATGAGTTCTTTAATTTCTCCAAGTTTAAAACATTTATGATATTGTTTTTGTGAGTATTGTGTGTGAGTTACTCTTTAAAAATGAGAGACAAAGAAATGATGGTAGTGTAGTATAATTCTTTTAGTGGCAACAATATATCTTCTTATTTGTACTTGGTTGGTTCTTTTTAAGGTTCATAGGACATGCATAAAACATCAGAATAGACCTTTCTAAAAAAAACAAAAAGGGAAGAAGAATAAATGGAATAAGTGAAAACAAATTGGTGAATTCTTATCCAATAAAATATAAATATTAAGATTATCTTCAAAACTCGTTTTTTTGCAAGGGTTGATAAAATCCTTATTAGTGTCTTATTTAAAAGGGTTTAGACAAACCACCCTATTTAAATAAGTTTGGGTAAAAACAAAAGTTTCTGTAATGTGTAGATATAATTTAATTAATTTACTCCCATTAAATACAAGTTATCTAAAATTGTTATATATAATTTACTTTTTCTATTTATTAGGCATGTCAACAATACTTGAGATGCTAAAATCTGTAAAACAACATAAAATATTTTGGGTATATTTGATAACTACCAAATAAAAATTTGATGGAGGTAAATTAAATTAATGTCATTTAATATCTTGCCATATTATAAATAGTATAGTATTTTGTCACTAACTAAACTTATACGAATTAAATACATCCTTAGATGGAGTTAAAGAGAGAAATAACTAAAAGTAGATTAATTTTTCCATTTGTTCACTAAAAAATGTATCATCTCTGTAAAATTAAATGTTTAATCATATTATGTTCACAATTATAATAAATGTATATTTTTCTTATGAGTTGTAATTTTATATTAATTTATTGTATTATAATTATGTTGTTTATAAGATGAATTATAAAGATGTCCATGAATTCTAAGTTTGAAGTAAATTGAATATCTTAAATTTATTGTAAACTATTTGTTGAATATACTTTTTGAATAATATGCTATGTGTTCAGTATTATATTACAAATTTGTTGTTTCCAAAAGTTTGTTTGAAAACTATAAAAAAAAGTTTGATTTCGTATGACACTTCTAAAACTAACATAATAATTAAATAAAATGTTTTTATTAATTGAATTTTGGCTAAAACATATCTAAATATAACCAAAAAAATTCAACCCAAAACATAAATAATTATAATACAAAAACTATTTTTTATATGAAAAAAATAGATTATTAATGAAAATAGTTAGTTTTTTATTTGTAAAATATATAAGTGTAACACTTAAAACTACGTCATTGTATATAATATTTAAATTTTTAGAATTTTTGCGATAGAGAACTATTTATAAAAGTATAAAATAAAGATGATATGGAAAGTTCTTAAGGCTTTCCATATTTATAAATTAATATTTATAAATCATCTATTTATAAAGATGATATTTATAAAAGTATAAAATAAAGACTATTTATAAAAAATAATGTTTTAATATTTATAAATTCGTAGGCATATTTTAAATTTTATTTTTAATATGATATTTTTTTGTTAAAGTTTAATAATAAATTGTATGACAAGATAGTTCATTATAAAAAGACTACAATTTTTTAAAATATTTTAAAAAAAATAAAATAAAAGTTCTCTATTTTAAAAAATTAACCTAATTTGCGTCCATAATTTAAATAACCTGTCTAAATTAACCCACACTTCAAATCCAAGTAACCTGATAAACAAATAATTAAATATAAATATTGAAATATTAAATTTGAGTTATACATTTCAATCGGATCCAATCCCCCACATGTTGAGACTAAATCTGGAGGGACTTTTTGTTATCATGTTTGGTCAATTAATTTTAGTTAATGACATCTCATTTTTTTTTTTTCTGAAAGCATTTCTCTCCAGTTTCCGTGTATTACAGCACTATAAATATTGAAAAAAATTCATCCATATAAATGACACTGCTATTAAAACTTTTTTCTACCATATTATATATTTTCCACTAAAAAAATATATCAAAATATTTTATAATTTTTTACATGTGTCAACTATATTTGTTCAGTATATGGAGAATGAAGAATATACGTGTACACCAATCTGAAATATAAAGATATTTTCTTCACTGGTTACAAATGAAAAATCAAGACCCAGTGGAGAAAAGTGACATCAAAATTTCAACTGAAGATGATCATAGAATCATGTAAAAATTCATTTCAAATTTGACCCTTCTTCCAATGCACTGTTTCCGCCACCGGTGACGTCTTCCTGTGATTGCGCCTTATTCCAATGTCAAACATTCTAAAGTCCACACTATCCAATTATGCAATTTCATTTCACCAATATCTTTTAATTAATTAAGGATTAACAGTGAGTGGTATTTCTTTTTAATATAGTAGAAATACATAATGAAGTAACTTTTTACCTATTAATTAATACTTGACATGATATTTCTCCTAGGTGAACAGTTATTCTTTTTGTGTACCTACCTCTCTGTCTCTTTTTCTCTCTCTCTCACTGACTCACTCACTTTGCTGCTGTTGTCGTTTCATCACCTTCAACTAGCAATTTGGCTTTGGAGCTATCAATACAAAATATATGAACCCCATTAGTTTTCTCTTTTCTGAGATAAAATAAGTGGGACTCACATGCAACTGCAAAAATTAACTACGCATTAATCAAAGGACCACGCTACACCCACTCCCACTAAACTCAAATCTAGCCGTCAAAAAGCGGGACCCACAAACAGTAAACAACCTAGAGTTCAGACCTACCATACTTTCTCACACGTCCATTATTATTGAACCATTAATGACCATTAAAACCGTTGAGATGGTTCGCGCCTGCATTAACCGTGATCAGGCTCAGTACCACTGTAACAGCTGTTCCTTTATTCGTTCACGAGTCAACTAAAGGAAGTTGTGGCGAGTGAACGTGAATTTGTGAATTTCCATTTGCAACCGTGTGTGAAGTGTTGCTGCGAGGTGCAGACACGTTCGTGAGCTCTCTCTCTCTGTAGAAAAGTTGGGATGTGAGAGAGAGAAAAGAAGAAGAAAAGCGAAGATGGCGAACATAGCAACGTTTAGATTCCTTCTGCTGTGGACGCTCTTCCTCTGCTTTGCCTTTATCTCGCGTGCAGCTCCACGAGGTGAGATTCTCTATTTTGCATTGAAGTTGAACGGTGAGTTTGATAAGGATTTTGGTTTGGATGTGTTTGAATTTAGTTTTGGTTTGCTGTGGATTAAGTTATAGAGGTGACAATGCGCGTGTGTGTAGTGTAATTGATGCTTGAATCTGAGCAGTGTAGGGGTACATTTGATTTCATCTGGGGCGATAGAGAAATTGTTATTGTTCATGGATTAGAGAAAGGCAAAATGATGCAGTTTTCCGCAACTTTTTAGTGTTTTTGGGTTTAAGTCATAGTATGAGACAAAGCCAGTAGGCAACACTGAATGATTTAAAAGTGGGGGAAATGGGAAAATTCAATGGCATGATCAAATTAGTCTCGGCAACTTACTATTTTGGTTTGAGTAAAGGCTGAATGGGTTAGTCAAGTTAGAATGGAATGGTTTACGACACACATTTCTCCTTAACATAGTGTTTTGATCCTAGAAAACATAGAAACTGAGCATTTCCAAACTTTAGAACTAGCTAAGTTTATTTAACCCATTTTTGTTATGTTATGTTCTATTCTCAGCAGGAACTGGTACTCTATGTGTGCTCTCGGGGAAACTAAGCTTGTCCCTTGGGTTTGCTCTGTGCCAGTTTAATAATTTATCATGGTTCCTGAAGATGCTTTATTGGGGTTGTATGATGCACAAATTGCTGTATTTAATCGAGCAACATCTTAGGGATATGATCAAATTATGCTTTGTGCGTGTGTGCATGTAATCTATTGACAAACTACAAAATGACTTACATCAAGATGTAGTTGCTAGCTGCACTGTAATTGCAGGCTGGTGAATTTCAGCGCCAACGAAACCAGCATGATAGCTTGCACATTCCAGAGGATCAGGATTTTGTTACTTTTAGAAGTTTATCCCCTTTGAGTTGATTTAAATTTCTGAGACCTTGTATTCGTTGCAGGGCCATATGGCATGCGCATAAGCTGCGGGGCTCGTCAAGATGTTCAAACAAAACCAACCACTACCCGTTGGTATAAAGACTTTGGATATACAGGAGGTATTCCCACCAATGCATCTACGACAAGTTACATTGCCCCTCCTTTGAAGACTCTTCGCTATTTCCCCTTGTCTGAAGGTCCTTCAAATTGCTACAACATTAATAGAGTGCCAAAAGGGCGCTACTCAATCAGGATCTTTTTTGGACTTGTTGCACACACTAGAGTTACCGATGAACCTCTATTTGACATCTCAATTCAAGGAACTCAAATATATTCTTTGAAATCAGGCTGGACCACTCAGGATGATCAAGCATTTACTGAAGCCCAAGTATTTCTTATGGATGGTTCAGTCTCAATCTGTTTCCATGGCACAGGTCATGGAGATCCAGCCATTCTATCAATCGAGATTCTACAAATCCATAATAACGCTTATAATTTTGGACCCGGTTGGAGTCAAGGGCTAATACTTAGAACAGTCAAAAGATTGAGTTGTGGGTTTGGGCAGTCAAAATTTGGCGTGGATTATGGTGCAGATCCCCGGGGAGGGGACAGATATTGGCATCATATTAAAACGTTTGGTGATTCTGATCAGCCGAGATCTGTTGAAGCTAGAATCAAACAGGCTTCGCATCCACCAAACTTTTATCCCGAAACTCTTTATAGATCAGCAATTGTTAGTACTAGTAACCAGCTTGAGTTAACATATACATTGGATGTGGATCCCAACAAAAACTATTCTGTTTGGTTACATTTTGCCGAGATTGATAACTCAGTGACTGGTCCTGGACAAAGAGTCTTTGACATTATGATAAATGGAGATGTTGCTTTTCCAAAGGTTGACGTTGTGAAACTGAGTGGGGACCGTTACACTGCCCTTGTGCTTAATAAAACTGTCACTGTTAATGGGAGAACTTTGACTGTAACTTTGAGCCCAATAAAAGGTAGTTTTGCCATAATCAATGCCATTGAGATATTAGAGGTTATAACGGCTGAGTCAAAAACATTATCAGATGAAGGTACAGACAGTGCCCTACTTTTTCAACATGAATTTTTATAATAACCACACGCAATGTGGATTTTGTTCAGGTTTAAGACAAGCAATAACATAATAATTACATTCTTAGAAACTTATCTGTGATAGAATTATACATTTTCTGGTCTATTACTTGACACTCTTCGTGTTACTCAATTATTTGGGTCTTTGGGGCATTATGAATACATGAAATTTGTTTAGACTTTGACCATAGTGTGTGCTGGTACTTACTACTTTTAGATGCATTGTCATACTTCTTATGTTGCCTTGTCTTGTAATATTTTTCCTTAACCAATTTCTGCTGTTGTTCTTACTTCCTCTTAAGGATGAAATTCAAGCCTAGTATTGATTTGTTTCTTTATGATACTGCTACATTTAGTTATTGTCTAATTTATGTAATGGTAGTAAATGTGATTCCTGTTAATCCAAATGCATATAAAATTTTTCTTGTTGATTGTTGTTCTTTTACTCTAGTTATGGCTTTACAAACGTTGAAGAAGGCTTTGGGGCTTCCTCCCAGATTTGGGTGGAATGGTGATCCATGTGTTCCCCAACAACACCCGTGGACTGGAGCAGATTGCAGATTAGACAAAAGCAGCAGCAAATGGGTCATTGATGGACTGTAATTTCTTATTGTACTCGTTCTTAGGCTTTTATTATATATTTAGTTGTGTGGTAGCATCTAATTCCATCTTCCTCATGTTAATTCTTTCACCTTTTTTTTCTCTCTCGTTACTTCTTTATGTTTATAACAAAAGCAAGAATAAAAACCATTTCTTCAGCATCGGAGCTTCTAAGTATGAATCCCATAAAAAAAATTATAAGACTTTCTTTATTAGTATGTCGTTGTTCACAATGATAACTAACGTTTGAAGACTAATTCACACACACACAGGAATAATTCTTTTTAAGTTTCCTTATCTGAGGGGCGACCCTTACATTAGTCAAAATGTACTTACAATCCATTCTGCTTCAGCCTAGATATTGGTACCACTGGGGTACAAAACCATTGCATTTCTCTTTGAAAGCTGTATTGAATATTTAATCTCAATAGGCTACTGACATGGTGCTGTATCTTTAATGAACAGTGGTCTTGACAATCAAGGTCTGAAGGGCTTTTTGCCAAATGACATTTCCAGACTGCATAATCTACAAATCCTGTGAGTTTGAAATAGTTTCTTTTCATGAAAACATTATTACTTGTGTCATGGTAATTGGCATTGCATATATGTATGAGTTATGCTTGGTAGTTGATAACACAATAAAGCTCTGATTATTAAATAACACGTTGCTTGAGAAGTTCTGATATGGTGACAATGAATAATTTATCTCACTTTATTTACTTTTATTTCACTATTCCCCAAGATATACTAACATTGAGCATGTTTATTTTCGTATTCCTTATGTTATTGTACTTGTGCATCGCAGAAACTTGAGTGGAAACGGCATTCGTGGGGCTATTCCATCCCCGCTCGGAACAATAACTAGCTTGCAAGTGCTGTGAGTGGTTTCGTGTTCTCCTTAGCTTATTTGACCGATGGATTTATTTATCTTTATTTCTTAGGACATTCTATATATGGTACAAAGCCAATATGTGATTTTCATCTTCAGGATGGGTGTATAGGAGTGTTATCAGCTTCTATCTTAACTTTCTCTGTGCGTTAAGCCTTAGAGGCATTATTGCATAGTAAGACGTATGGGGCAAGATATACTTAGCATAAAGTATTGACTTGTATTTATACTTTTTTCGCAACATACATTTGTAGTCCCCTCCTATTCTCCATAATTCCTACTCATTCTTGGGATTTCTTACTTAGACTGAGGCATGTGTTGTTCCAAAACTATGTATGAAGCTAAAGCCTCTAAAATAAATAACAAACAGAAAGTGAAAAGCAAACTGTTCCTCTGTTGTAATTTTTGTGACTCGGCGTCTTCATGCTTTGATTTAAACCTCTGGAGATTTGCTATTTAGCTTCACTTTTAAATCATGCGAAGGTTTGAATCTTTGGTTGAGTATCGTGGTGATATGATTTCTGAATGCATGTACACGTGCAGTGACCTATCCTACAACTTCTTCAATGGATCGATTCCTGAAAGCCTTGGACAATTGACATCATTACAGAGACTGTAAGATTTCTCAGTATTTAGCTTGACCATATGAGAAATAATAAATGATAAATCATTATTAAGAAGTCTTCATGCAGGAACCTAAATGGCAACTTCCTGTCTGGAAGGGTCCCAGCGACTCTAGGAGGAAGACTTCTACATGGGGCAAGCTTTAAGTATGTTGTCAGATGCTAAACAATATAAAGAATATTTGTATGCAATGGGAGAAGAGGCATATCTCTATGCCATTCCTCCACTTTCTGTGTGATTAATGTTCCTAAATTTTGCACTTGTGGATGGCTGCAGTTTCACTGATAATGCAGGTCTATGTGGCATACCTGGATTACCCACCTGTGGACCTCACCTTTCTGCCGGTGCTAAAGTTGGTATTGGCTTAGGTGCTTCTTTTACTTTTCTACTTCTTATTATTGGTTCAGTTTGCTGGTGGAAAAGGCGGCAGAATATCCTCCGAGTTCAGCAAATGGCAGGTAAGAATGTTAATTTGTGGGTTATAGTTGTCTTAATAAAATGTCAGTGGGTTGAGCCTGTGTGTTACTGGACCAATAATCAGACCGGTTCTGGGTAAGATTGTATGGTTTAGCAATCTTACCCAGATTGAGCTTTGAAAACTGATAATATAAACGAGTGCAAGGCCAGTGTCTTATTGTCTGTTCTGAAGTGTTCTAACTGTAAATTTGCACAGTGAACGGATTACAGAGTGAGAATTTGAAATAAACACTACGAAACCATTATGAGATTTAGTAATATGTTTTGCTGATCATTTCCTCCTAAAAGGCAATGGATAAAAAATCAATAAATATTTTTTTTGTAGAAATAAATGTATTAATAATGTCACACTTCTCCATAAAAAAAATCGTTTTTAATTTTCTAAACGTTGTCCCTGGAAAAACAATGTGGTGTATTATTTTTGTCCGAGTTTTTCCCTCACTATATGCAATCTTACGTTATTTTTCACAGTCGCGTCTTATGCGCCATTGAATGAAAAAATTATACTCTTGATTTTCTCTTGTAGCAAGGGCAGCTCCATATGCAAAAGCAAGGACCCAATTTTCACGTGACATCCAGATGGCAAGGCATAATAATAATAATAATTATGGCAATGCTCACACTGCTTCGGAGAATGGGCCTATCTTGCTTTCACGATAATATCCCATTGTTCTGGTATCTTTTAGGCGCAATCGTAACATTTTTTCTGTTTCCTATCTTAAATTGCTTCCTTTAATTAATAGTCCTGTTTATTTGCACTAATGGCAGAGTAATCGGATCTTCTGATGGCTGTTTCCCATAGCTTCTCCAAATATCGACAAAAGTTTTTTGAGCCCCTTGAATAACCTCTTACAAGCTGAGAACCCTCTTAATTTGTAAATCAGAAATTTGTACATCAGGTTTACTTTTTAGTTTTTCAACTTTGTTTGAACTTCTATCCATTTTTTTTCCTTTTTCCTATTTTTTAGTAGAGGATTTGTAACATTTTAAAAGTTCAGATACAAATAGAAATCATAATGTTCTATGAATGTAGGAAAAGCAAAGTCTAATTTACATAATGCCTGGTACAGTTTTCGTTTATATCCTATTTATGTTATCTGCAGATCATTTTTAATGGGCGGTATGGTTGTTTATGCGTTGATAAGGAAAAAAAATAATTCTACCAATTGCCAATTTTGCATAAGCTGAAGATTGGTTTCTGAATTGAAGTTGGTAACGAAAACAAGTCACTCTCTTGAATAAGACCCACATCTGGTCTAGATTTCTTGATCTACGGTCCATGATTAGGTTTAAATGTGAGCATGAGCACACACACACATATATATAAATGTTGATTATTACACATCATAAGTTAAGATTAAAATTATATAAATTTAATAACTTTAAAATAGTCATAATTTTTTTTACAGCAACATAGTCATAACTTTAAAATGATTTTAATATATTTGACTGTACTTATTAAATTTATTTTACTAGTGAATATAACTTTGTTAACATATACATAGTTCAGTATTTAGAACCATGAAACAAGCTAGCGGAATTGACTCCGGGCGCGCGGTGGGGGCATTCTTTCGGCAGCATTACAACAGAACTAAAGCCCAAGAGAGTATAAACCAGAGAGGTCCAACAAACAGTACTCATGACCAAATAAATAGAATCCGTATTTTAAATTCTCAATTATGTTTCTCTTTTTTCTAAACATATAAATAATGTATTCCATTTCTTCAAATTGACATCACACATTAGATTATATAACAGAAACAGTTGAAATGACAATAATGTAACATTTACCTTGATGTCATCCTAAAATTCAAAAAATACTAATAAGCTGAAACAAATGCCATCTCCTATTTATTTATACATATCTGTAGCTTTTAATTTAAATAATATAACTTTAAACCATTTAATAAAAAAATTTAAAATTGAAAAAATGTGTTTATGCTTTTTTAGTGCAGAAATTAGGCAACTGTATTTAGTGAAAAATTTAAAAAATTATATTCGAGGATAATAGAAATTGTTACAATATATATATATATATATATATATATATATATATATATATATATTTTTTTATTACCGAAGGATAAAATTGTTAAATAAAAAGATATCTTAAAAATCGTCCACCTTAGGTATAAATAAATACCATTCCCGTATTTTTAAAATTATTTATCCCTGCTTATAAGATTATTTTCTGATTGTATGAACAATGATTATTTTTCTTAAAATATTCTTATTTACTTAATATTTTTTATTAAATGTAATAAATGTTGAAAATTAATGAGATAAATTTCCCCCTCTTACTATGGAAGAAAATGAATAATTATAAACGGCTTACCATTATTTTTTTCTTTGAACATTAGTTAATTAAGCGTAAGACAATTGAGTAAAAAGAGAAAGTGGATTGATTTTAAAATACCAAGAATAATTTTATAAAACAGTATAAATTATTAATAAATTTAATGTTAATAACTAATTTAATAAATATAAGGTTTTGTTGAGCATTTTATGGTCCACTATTATAATTTACGAATTTATCATTTAAATTTTTTATTTTACACATTTTAGTACTCTTTTTTTATTTTTTTCGTGCATTTTATCAATCCATTAAATTTTTAGTCCATGATACATTTGATTTTTTTGAAAATGTTTTATCACAAATTTTACAAATGACGTCGTTTTGAACTGATTTAGTCTTTCTATAGTTTTCCTTATAACATGTTATCATTCGGTTAAGATTTTACGAACTGAAAAAGTATAAAAAGTTGAAATTTACAAAATAATAGAAGGAAAAATTTAAATTACTTACATCAGTATTGTGTATAGAAATGTAAAAGGTCTGAGTACTTACAACGTTTCATTTGATTAAATTGCGCGCATAGACTCTGGACTCTCTGCAATAGTAGTACGGTCATTTCAAAATTTCAGTCAACCTGATTCTCAAACTTTTGGATCGACTTTTTCTCCAATTGTAAATTTGGATGGATAGTTCAATTCTGTTTCTTTTTAACAAACCTTATTTAATAAAAAAGACCCATTATGAGTAATTATCTTAAATATTGTTGAAAACGTTACATTCTGTAGGTTCATTAGTTCATTTTACTCTTGAGATGTTAGTTAGATGTGTAATACGGTTTATAGATATATGATTGTTCTATTTGTGATTCAAAGTTTTATCTTACATCTTATTTATTTTAGGATGAGTCATATTTATCAGTAAAGAAAAATAAGTATTTTTAATCGATAAGGAACAATTTGAGAGTCAAGATGAATGGAATTAATTGCGCTCTAACATAATTACCTAAATTTTTTCATTTCTTTTATGTGTATAACTGCATGACACTATACATTACAGAACTTTTTTTTAAGGTATAATCAGTTATGTGTGTCATAGGTGATTAATTGTAATACATGTTTTATTTCTTTTTCTTCTTCTTTGTATTAGTCAAATTTGATTGCAGTAGTGTTGTTTAAAGTACATATTTAGAATACATAATATCGATATATAATATATTTTGCTTTTTGTTGACATCTGAGTTGCTATCATGGTGCTCTCAATAATTAGTTGTGATGATTTACTAGTTGTGAAGGTTTACTAATAACATGATTATTTGATATATTTCCAAAGTTGTACATGAAACAAAAATATTAAAAATACACATAAAGTAAAGAAAAAAGAAAAAAATATCAAATTGTAATGGATTATATAACTTAACTAATGATATAACAAATTACGTTTCATATAATATAATTGATTACCAACTTATGGATAAATATAATATAATAGATTATGTTATTTGATTACATTATATATATAATATAATAAATATCAATAAATAATAATAATAATAAATTAAATACTATATAAATTAACAAATATTTAAATATTTAAATAATTATTATAATTAAAAAATAATCATATTATTGTTAATATTAATAATAAAATTATAAAGATAATACTATTTAAAGAAAATAATAATAAATATTAAAATAATAATAACAATAATAATAAAATATAAATAATAATTATAATAGTAAAGATAATAAAACTTTAAAATAATAATAAAATTTTAAAAAAATTAATTAAAATAAATTTACAAAATAATAATGTTATCATTAGCAATAATAATTTAATTTTAATTTTAATTTATGAATTTTGTATATTTTTAGATGTATTAAAAGTGTTAGATAATTAATAATTTTTTAGTCTAGTTGAGATATTTAGCAGAATAGTTTTAACTAAATATAGATAATAACTATAATTTTTGTACCAATTTCAGCTTATTTAATTTACAACTTTTGTTAAATATCTTACAATTATTGATATTCAGATTTTATAATCATCCATTTTAACAATTTTACTTGCATTTATAATATCAAATAATTTCTATTTTTTTATTGAACTCATGGATCCTAATAAGAATAATATTTTATTTACACACAAGTTTCATATATAAATAATCAATCATGTTTTATTTTAATTTAATTATAATTATAATAATAAAATGGTAATCAATTATTTTTTTTAAAGAATTATACCCTTATACATTTTTCTTCAAATCCTTTCACTATCCAAATAACTTTATTTTCACTTTTTTTTTTCCTTAAATTTATGATTCACTTCTTCCTCAAATATGTCTGAGAGTCTAAACCAACAAAACATTAGCAAGTGCAGTGGAATTAGTCAGAAAATGACTAAATTATTAGGAGTCTGTTTTAGTTGTGTTAGTTATTTTTGTCTTGGAAAACTCTTCAACCTATTATCCCTATCTTAGGTCCACTGGTCCAAACTTTGCCTAAAGTATAGTTGGCTCCAAATAATATTACTGTTATTATCCACTTATAATATATTACATCCTAATAAATTTTATTTTGACAATTTTTATTGGTTTAAATTATATATTTTTATCACATATGAGTATATTTGTATCTTACGCCGTTACAACATTAGGCATATTTTCATTCGAGAGTGGGTTTACAAGGTAATGAAAAATTGTTTGTTAGACACAACAAAGTAAAGGATAATGAAAAAACATCCCACGGAGCACACAAAAGGGAACAAATAAAAAATCATCACGGTCATGGAGTGAGTATACAAAGTGAAACCAAAAGCTAAAATTTTAAAAACAATACAAAAATAATGTAATGTAAAACCACTTGTCCTGGTACAGGGAGAGAATCATCCCAAGATACTCCAACACCACCACCCAAAATCCCATTTTCTTTCTAAATTACTTCTTTCATCAGCTGTGTACATATTTATACATAAATACAGATAAACCAATTATCCAAAAGCTAAACAAAAGATTTTTGTGCAGAGTAAAGGTGGAACACGTAATTCATATATAAATAGATGGTTCTACCTTGTAAACTCAGAAGTTGTCTGAGCTTTATGGAGGGTGTGATAATATAGAAATTTAAGGGTAGTGTGAAAAAAGAAAAGGGAAAGTAAATAGAAAATGATTCACGTGAGCATTATGACATTATTACATCCGTATCTGTATGTGTAGGCATATAAACTGTGGCCTTCTGCTTGGTGCAGTGAGTCTGAAGTCTGCACCCCCCACCCCTGTCATTCACCACTCACACTTTTTATATTTATTATTTATTATTTGTTTTACAGCAGTAAAGTTGTAGTAAGATTGAAGAAAATAATAAAGATAAAGAGATTGGTGTTATATATGTCATTAAAGTGAGAGAAAAAGGACAGAGCCCAACAGAGTCAAACACGCCAAATAGATCAGAGAAGCCCATATTGAGAGAGAGAGAGAGTGGCCCAACACCACCTGTTCCCTGCAACTCAGACACTCTTCCACGTGGGAGTCTCTGTCACTGCACCAACCCCAACCCCACACTCTCTCTTCCCAATCCCACTCTCTCTCTTTCTCTTTCCATTTCCCTTTCATTACGTCAACTCAAACCCTCCACTCTTCATTCATTCACCATCACAATCCCAAAAACACACCCATTACCATTTCTATTACACTAATTTATTATTAATAATCATAATTAACTCAAAATAATGTCAGGCGCCGCTCAGCAAACGCGGTACACCCCACTAGGGCTTACGTCACTCTTCCTTCCCACACGTCTCATCAGGCGGCGGCTCCACAATCTCGATCAACAGCCGTCGGATCCTACACCCCTTCCCTGATGAACATCAACGGCTCCAATTTAAAGTGTCCATTTTATCCATATTTGCGACTGTGTGCGTATGTACGTGTATATATAAACCAAAAGGCAAGGCAAAGCAAAGAAAGAGAAAGAGAAGGGAAGTGTGGTGGTGCCGGCCAGCCGACAATTACGGGAGGTTATGTGGGTCCCTCCACTTTTATATACACGCATACTCATTTGTTGCGTTTGTTCCCTTTTCATTAACGTTTTTTGAGTTTGAGTTTGGGTTGGTACTTTGGTTTGGTTTCATGATGGCGTCTTCTTCCTCTTCGGGGTCTCGCGAGGGGCACTACAGAGGGGTCAGGAAGCGCCCCTGGGGACGCTACGCCGCCGAAATACGTGACCCCTGGAAGAAAACACGTGTCTGGTTGGGCACATTCGATACTCCCGAGGAGGCCGCCCTCGCCTACGACGGCGCCGCCCGCTCCCTCCGCGGCGCCAAGGCTAAGACCAACTTCCCCCCGGCGCCCGCCCTCTGTCTCGACCTCAACGCCCCTTCTTCCGATCACCGCTGGCCCAACGTCCCCTCCCGCACCCTCGTCCTCACCGAGTTCCTCCACACCGCCGTTCTCAAAGACATCGAACCGCCGCAGCCTCTCCCTCCCGCCTCGCCCGCTCTCCGCCGCGCCGCCGACGGAGCTGTTCCTCTTGGCGGCGGTGTTCAGGTGGTGGATAGCTCCCAGACGGCGTCGTTTTTGGGACTGGTTCGGCGCGGGATCCCCATCGACTTGAACGAGCCTCCACCGCTGTGGCTTTGAGTTGTTGGTGTTCGTTCTGACTAGGTTTTCATGTCGTTGTTTTGTCTAATTTATCCACTGTGTTTTTAAATTTTCCCTCACCTTGCTTAGGTTTTATTATTAGCCTCGTACGTTGATGGTGGGGGGAGTCGTGTCTATCTGTCCATGTGAGTCTATCTAACATTAGGTTAATGGAAGAAGAAAAGCGCTATGATATTGTATATACATTTATTTTCCTTATCAATGACTCTACGAATTTTGTAGTGGTGGTACTACGTTGTTAATTCGCGGATCCAGTTAAAGTGGTTTATGTTGTTAGTAGAAAATATTCACCGTTTTTCCATGATTGTGTGGTCTGAAAGTTTTGGTTGTTGGTTGTGTTGGTGGTAGTGTGCTTAATTTATTGAGCTTTGGCGCTTTTGGAATGTTGGGCGGCGTAGTAGACAAGCCAGGAGGGATTGCGAACCGTTGATGCGGTTGGGACCACCTGGGAAAGAGAAAGGACGCGCGTGGGGCGAGACACGCGCGTGAGAGTGCTTTTCTCTGTGGGAGCGGGAACTGCGAAGCGAGCGTGTGGGTATCAGCATGATGGCATTCCCTTTCTAGTCAGACCTCTGCTTCCTATCATTTTTGCAGCGTATATTTTCCACAACCCTTAGACCCATTCGCTATCCAAAGCGCGTGCCATTTATGCGCTTCTCCTCCTTCATTAATATTCCTTTTTACTTATTCTATATACTTTTGTGTACTTGTATTTGCACGTAAAACTACTGGGAAAATTTAAAAACAACTACTTTATTCTTTTTGAGCCCTCCAAAGGAAATTATGCATTTTTATAGTAGAGGTAATTTTAATGAAAAATTATTATCCAATATATAGAAAGAGTAATAATAGTCATTTTGGTAAACAATACGTAAACATATATCAATGAAATATTAAATTATTTTATTTTAATTATTCATTTTATTATGTTTTGTTTTTGGTGAACAGGAAATGATTTGAAGGAAACAGGGGAGGGAAAGTGTGTGTGGGGTTTGGGCCAGTGTGAATAGGATGTTGACGAAAACCTAACAGAGTGCATTTAACTTTTAGATAGCATAAGAGCACTACGAAACAGTATAGGTGATTAATGGAAATAATTTATGAGGAAATGGTGAGGTAGAAAGCAGCACTGCATTTTTGAGGAATCAGGCACCTCCCCACTGTTAATATGCTGGCTTTTAAAACTTCCCTTTTCTCGATCTCTGTGATATCAAATCACCCAACACTTTTATTTATACTTCTTTTACCTTTTACATTCTGCTTCTTTTATTTTTTTCTTAGATTTTTTTCTTATACGAAGTATTCATGTTAGAACATTAACACATCTTCCCTAAAAGGCTTCTGTCTCCGCGTGCTGTGTTATCATTATATGTATCGTTACCATTAGATGGAATTAACACGAAATAAAAATCTGAAAAAAATTATGTTCAGTTACTAGAAATTTCCGTGGATTTGGTTATAATTAGAATGGGAAAGTATTTTCTGAGGTATATGACAAATGGAAGAGCAAATATAGACGAGGAACAATGAAGAAATGGACAAAATTATAAACCAATTTAAATTATTTAAAATTACTATAAAATGTACTCTAACATTTGATAAGGTACCGTTAAAGATTTTTTTTTTAAACTCAACCTGATATAAATATACTTTACATCGTAGAACCTTCTAAACTGAAAATGTTCAAGACAATATATAGTATCATCTTATAAATTGAATTTTATTATAGCCTAACACATTACACGAATTTAAATTAAGGTGTAAAGTAATTTTTGTCAAAAAAATATATATAAAACATTAAGAAATATCAAATAAGATTGAAAATATATAAGCATATTTATATGCGATATAACTAATCACACGATAATAAGTATAAAATTAATTGTTATGTTTAAACAACAATTAAAATAAGGTTATAAATGTAATATTCTAGTTCTAAAAACTGACATAAATTAAGATTGATAAGGAATAATATAATTAGATAATTAATTCAAAGCTATTCATTTATTATTAGTGTCTTTGCTGACGCACTATCTCTCCAGTGACAAAAATATATCAATATTAATGTATTTGCTGACATACCATCTCTGCAAGTCAAAAACGAGATCATTCAAAGAAGACTGAAGATTTCTAAATACCTTAGGACTTTTAAACTGAGGTGTAAACTAATTTTGTTGAGAAATTTTTGAAAAAAATCAAGAAATGTCAAACAAAATTAAAAATATATCACCTCACTTATATGCGATATTTATATCACCAATCACAGGATAATAAATATATAAAATTAATCATCGTGTCTAAATAACAACTAAAGATTAAAAATATCATAATCGATCCCTAAAGACTCGTATAAATTAAGATTAACTAAGAATAGTATAATAGAAAATTACTTTAAATGATTTATTATTTATAATACTATTTATTTATTATTAATATTTACTGACACATCATCTTTTGTGATAAAAACGAGACCAGTATTAATGTATTTGCTGATACACCATCCCTTCAACTAAAAAACGAGATCAATCAAATAAGACTCTGAACTTCTAAACATCTTAAGACTAGTCAACAACATATATTACATGATTTTACAAGGGTCATTTTGATCTTATAAAAACATAAAATGAATACTCAATCAATATAGTTTGTTAGTTCAGTAATTAACTATTAGACATTCCTATTCCTTTTATATTTTTCTATATTGGACTGTATATACTTTCGTTTGCTCGTCCATGAACAATTGATAATAATGCTTAAGTTTAGTTTTAATTATATTTTTTGATTTCTCATCCCAACAGATATCAAACCACATAAACATGACACTGGGAAAAATCTTTTTGTAATTTTGTTCCGAACCCATTCACCAATAAATAAAGTCTCAAGTATAAATGTTGATGTAATCTTAATGAAATAAAATAGCCTTATTTTATCATCATTTAGAGTTTCCATAGCTATTCCTTGGAAAATGTATCGCGTAGCACATATACAACTCACACCTTTTTTCTCTAACATATGACATGAAACTTTCTCTTGCAAGCATCCATATATATTTAGGAGATCACTTCTCTCTTATTGCCAATATATTGTATTGTTAGTATGTCTATTTCAGGTTATGTTCCATAGACGGGAGTAAGTGCCTACAAAAGTTATTCCTACACTCAAACTTAATTTAAATAGTATTATAATAAATTAGTAATTAATTAAAGGTATCTACCTATATATAGTCCTTACAATAGACCCATATGAATTATGATTGAGCATTCCATTGTCTTATTATATCTATAGTGACCTAATCATGTGATTAGACCCTAAGTATTGCCTAATACTATTTTGCTATTAGATGTTAACTACTTTCGTTGCGGTACAAAACTTCTCTTAGTACCAAGCCATGAGTTTTTTCAAGCCAAAAAGATTCGTTGGAGAATTTTTGTTCCCGATTTTATACCCTTTCCTATTTTCATAGACATCCCATCCATGAGGTTGGCACTGCCTTTTAATTAGAAACTACTTTCCCCAGTAATTTTTAAGTAAAAGTTTAAATATTTATCTCCCTTGGCTTGTCAGCACTTACTCTTTCTATGTGTGACTGCCCTACATTTTTGTAAGTGCCTTTTGAAGTGAACATTAAAAATCGACATCTTGTGTTACTTGACAAAATCCTGACAAACCCTTATTATCATAACTTCTAACAAAAACAAATGAATGTGTGACTTTGAACTTTCACTCTCATAAGGGATTGAATATTTTTCTCAACTCACCACAAGTGTTTACACTCCTAGCATCTAAAGCCATAGATATGCAAATAATAGTTTTTCCTTTCATTTTATGATCTCCAAAACCAAAACCAATGTAAGCATATTTTTCCTTTTCTCTACCATTATACAGTGTCCTTTTAGATCCAATCATATTCAAACGATAAAAGTTTTTTTTTTATTATATTCTCAGCTATATGTTGCGGAGTAAGCACTTGAAAAAAAAAAAAACTATAAGGGAAAATATTATTCATGTTATATATAGAATATATACTATAGAGCAATGGTTCATATTTATAATCAATGACCACCCACGTAAATTGATTGGAGACCACTCAACCCGTTAATTAACTAGGATTACATTGTTTTAGTTTAATAAATAATTTTGAAGTTGAATTTAGAACATGCATTTAAATCTAATATTCCAAAAAAACTTATTATGTCTACAAAGAAAAATTATAAAAAGATTGAACAGTAGTGAAATTTTGGGAATTTCAAAACAAACAATTAATATGGCATCAAACAATTAAATTGAACAAAATTGTAACTTTTTCACTTTTAACTTTAAAATATCTAAAATATTTTTTTTACATGAACTATATGATTGTGACTTGGAAATTATTAACAATATGTTTATAGATTTTTTCTTCCATTTATTAAAATATTTTTCTATTTCCTTCTATTGTTTTGGATATTTTTAATTTGATTTAACTTTTTTTAAATATATTTCTCATTAATAGCAACTTTACTACATTAATACTCAAATTATTCATCACATATTATTTCTGTTAATAAATTAATTTAATTTAACTAATAATAAGTGATATATGTTGTTTACTGAAACACAAAATAGTAAAATAAATTTTTAAAAATTATATAATAATAAAAAACTATTAAACTTAATATATATATATATATATATATATATATATATAATAATATGGTAAAATTAAAATAAAATAATTCAGTTAGGAAACCCACTTAAACAAAAAAATTAAATTTGGAAGACTATTTATTTTCATTAGAATCAAATGTTAAAATAACAGCCTATAATATATAATCAGGAATCAACTTAAGGGTATACTCATTAATTTTGTGGTCTGGCACAGTGATTAAAATGTTGACAAATATTTTGAAAAATACAGTGAATGATGATGATGAGAAAGGAAGTGTGGTGTAAAAGGTGGGTGGGCATTTATAGGGGGAAACTATACATAGATGCATCTAAGCCTACGATGTGACGGAAGGAAGTGAAGGAAGCCCATTGATTGTTCCTTTCCTTGCGTGTCCAAAGGAGTAGTAGAAAAAATGATAAAAAAAAAAAAAGAAAAACAAGAGGAAAGTGAATTATAACAAAAACTTGATGTATAAATACAATATCTCAATTAAAAAATTGAGAGTAAAGTGGTAAATAGGAATGAAAAATATGAAAGAAAGAAATAAAAAAACAAATTAGGTGAAAGTGAAATAGAAAAGAAGAGGAGGGGTTAGCTTGGGTTTTTGTGAGGTGAAGCAGTGATATTATTATGGGGAGAATGTGACCAATTCAAACCCAGTTGTCAGAAAACTATTATGAGCACACAGTTGAGTGACAAAAAGACGCAAGACTGCAAAAGTGCAACACCCCACCATCCCCACACGCAACACCCCATTCTTCAACACGGATTACTATAATTACTTCTCTTTATCACTATTAATATAAAACTCATGTTAACATTTTTTATTTCTTCATCATAATAATACTATTTTAAGTTTGGTACACAAATCCATGTGGTGTTATTTTATTGGTAAATTGTAATATGTGGATAATAGTGAGAGATAAAATACCAAAAAAACCGTGATGAGGAAGCAGAGCACAGAGCAGTGAAGCTGCTCCACCTGTGGCCAGCCGGCCGTCATTTCACACCAACACAACACAACTTTCTCTCTCTGCCGTGTCTGATTTGACCCTTCTTCCATGTGCCCCCTTTTCTTCCTCTTACCATGTTTTTTAATATTATTACTGGGCGGTGCCTTGTGGGCCCACACGGTGGGAGGGAAACGTGGCGTGTTTCTGGTGGGAAGGCCCATCACGACCGAATCTGTCGGCACGCACACGTCACGCTGCTCTCTCTCTTACAATACAATGTCACACGCAACTCAATGCACCTCGTTTTGTTCTCTTTCCTTTACCCAAAACACATCGTGCAGACACACACCACCTCAGACACGAAAACTTAGTTAGGTCTTTTCTTTGGTCTTTCCTTCCACTACTTCCCTTCTTCGTTTCTGCTTGTCATTGTCGCTAATGCTCTTCTTTTGTCCTGCATGTGCTGCCGCCGTCTACTCTCCATTGACTGCGGCCGCGCACCGATGTCGTTTTAAACACCACTCGCTCCCTCTCTCTTCTTAATTAATTAATTAACTAATGAAAGAAAAAAAAGGCACTAACTGTTCATATTTCATGCCATGCATGCATCATTATGTATTCACACGTCATGCAACATGTAGGCATGTTATGTCACAATGATCATCGTGGGGCTTTATTGTTGACCGCATGGGATCCCTCATCCCAATCCATATATCAAAGGTGGGTACCGCAGGTTTAGACCAAACCATTGTTCGCCATTTTTTCTTCTTTCTCATTTCCGAATATTCTTCTGTTACATCACATGTGTATACATTTTTTTTTTTCACATTGAGTTATTACTTTGCTCTTAAATACCAAGTCATTTATTTTCAAAACGTCTATAAACAGCATTTTCACACTATCAAATTCTATATGTAATAACAAGAATAACTATTTTCTTACGTGAAAGATTATATCAAAAATATATCTAGATTTTTCTTCTACAATTATATTCTAACGATAATAAAGATAAACTGCAATAAAAAAAAATAATATTTTGATATTACTGTTAAACAACAACATAAAAACTCATAAGAAGAATAAAAGAAGAAAAAAAAAAAAGAAAACAAAAAAATCCCTTATTTTTTTTAATTTCTTATTACAACACTTCCATTTTTTATTTTATTAATGATTTGTAATGTGTAATAAGAAATATGAATGATTAAAATATTAAAATTAAAATAATAAAAAAATTGCACATTAACTTTAGTTTGAATAATGATCCGTAAGAGTTCAAGATGTATTTTAGAACTAAAAATAAAATTACGAGGATGCGATAAATAATTTACTTATGATAAAAAAACTATACTCATTATAAAAAGTTCAATTAGAAGATTTAATGTAATTATTAAACAGTACAGTCCACATAAACTGTCATTTTATATAATTATATTTTACTATAGATATTTTGTATTAATTTATTAAGATTTGATATTGGATCACCAATAATAATTAAGTTTAAATTCAACACTATAATATTTCATAAAACAAATATAAAGATGAGATATCCAGCAGATATAGAAGATATATAATCAATTTAAATTAAGACTAATCAAGAACGATAAAAAAAATTTAAGAAAAAATAAACTGAAAAGAAACTAAAAATAAATACTTTTGTTTTTATTATTAGTGACTTTATTTATTTTTAAATATTGAATTTTAAACATTCATTATTATTATTACTCATTTTAATATAATTTAAATGATTGTATATTTATTCTTCTTTATCCTGTTGTGTTTATCTTTAAAGTAAAACTAAAATCTTTAATCTTCTTTAAATATATAAACTTTTATGGAAGAGATTACTCTACAAAACATTACGATGGAAATATTCATCCTAATTAAGTTAAAATTTCACATTTCTAACAATTATTTGAGTTTTAGAAAATAAAAATATATAAAAAAATACAAAAGATATGGGATCAAACAAAATAATCTATGAAAATCAATAAAAGCTATACTTTAACAAATCAAACCGAAAATTAAAAACTACATGATGATAGTGTGAGATGATAATATGCATAAGTTGAGATATATTTATTAAAACACTAAGTTAACTACATGTATTTAAAATAATAATTAAGGATTGATTATGATTAATATTTATTAACTTTAAATAATCCATAAAATTAATTTTAAAAGTTGTGAGAGACCAAACTCACAATAAATAATGTTCTCCTCCATCTCTATAAATAGACATCACGAACTTAATTTTAATATTCTGAAAATCGTGAGCTTAATTGATGATCAGAAAATCTTTTACATATGTCTCACCTTCCAACTTAGACTTAAATAGAAGAGCTGCATATAGAATTTATAAGAAGACTCAACAGTTTGCCAGTTCATACAAAAACAAGTTATATTATTTTATATTTTATCAAATTTCTTCCGGTATTATTCTATTTTATTATTTAACAAACATTACAATTATCCTTTTATATAGTATATCAACAAGAAAGTCTTAGTATAAATGATGATACTTTTGATTAGGTTTAAACATATTTTAGTCCTGGCTGTGTGTATAATTTGAAAATAGCCCCCCAGGTAGTTGTTGTTGTAAATACACAATATTATTTAGTCAAATCAAGACTAATTAAAGATTTAATTAAAGATATTGGACGAAGGCAATCCCACCCAGAGATTCGTAGGACCCATAAACCAAAATGTGCAATGTTCATAACAAAATGAAAGTGGGTTCTTAGCTTCCATAGAGTCAAGAACATACTGTCTGCTTTTACGCGTACTCCAAATTTTCTTAGATTCTATACCCATCTCTTTCTTTACGATTTAAATGACATTCATGTGTACACGTCATAGTCACTCATAATAATTATTGCAACCATAACCATACCTAATTGTTTCCCTTGAGTTTACTTGGACCTGTAAACAAAGCACCAAGTCAAATTTGTGAACAACTAGAACTGTTAGACAAGTGGGTCCACTTTGTTTGGGCTCATTAAGGTATTCAACCATCTTCCTGTTTTTTCATCTCGACGTACTTTAGACGGCCAAGACTTGTCATTTTGTTAAGTTGCATAAATGTTGATTAAATGAGCAATAACATATAATTTTAAGAAAGTTTGCACACATATGATAGTTTCCTCTTATTCTAGAAGTTATACCATATATTTTGCATTATATAATAGGCTCAATTCAGGTTTTATCTTTAAAAATACTTGATTTTTTTGTTGGACCTTTAAAATATATATATATTTTTTATATCGAACTTCTTTCTATCCAATACTTCATACCATCATTAGTTTAAGACACTTCTAAAATAATTATAGAGATCAATAAAAGTAATCAATTTAATTTAGTTTGTTATTGATTTTTCAAAACAATGTTATCAATGTATAGAATATACTTTTTATTGTCAATGACTTTTACAAATGTTTCCTAATAGTTTTTAATAAAAAAGAAATATATATTCGTGATATTTAACTATATAGTAAAGAAAGTAAAACTTTAATGTTACGTGAAAATTATAAAATATCATAAAAAGAATGAATTTCTTCTAAATTATATCTTATAATAGGAATTATAGAGAATAGTTTTTGTGTCTTGTACCAAAGATTTTTAATTCACTATGTTACTAATTTCGTTTAGATACTATAAATATGGCTGATACGACAAATTTTTTCAGATTGCCTGAATTAAATATGGTTTTCTCTCTACATGAGTCATCCTTGCGGTATATAAGAGTGAAAATTGTTTAACCTTAACCACTGTATCAATTCTTCATTATAGCTTTTGTTTCTCATTAGATTTCTAAATATATACTTACACATTTTTCTTTTGGGGTCTTTAAATATCATCACTTCCTATTTAGATAAATGAAAACTTGTGATATTTAGAGAAATTAAAAGAGAAACAAATAAACCATGAGGAATTTATTTTATACTATTAGACAATAGATGGTTAAAATACAATTTTTCTTTAACTCAATAAGACTTCCCACAAATCTTCTAGCCCCTACTAGATAGACACATCAAGTAGGTTACGTATTTTAAACATTTGCAACATTCAAAAACAAAAATCACTCAATTATTTTTTGTCGTTTGAATTTTACAAGATTCGACATTAGATAATGTTATACCTACCTAAATCTACGTGAAAAACTATTATGTCTATAAAAGAAAAAGGCCACTCATTTTAGAGAGCATGAAATGTTTGAAAAACCGTACTTATCTTTCACACTTTACATAATGGACGGCTAAATTTTTTAATAGACATGATATATACTATGGTCGTTATCGTGATTCATGTGATCAACCATAACCATTGAATGATGTGATGATTTTCCTATGAACATGAAATGAAAAGGGGGGACCATTCATAGTTTTTTCACGAGCCAGTGCTTTTAATTCAAAAGTTGTTTGTTTGATGGGCCAGTAGGAGATCGTGTTGGTATTTGTCTCATTCAGCCATGACCATGCAGCTGAACAGACATTCCTCAAAGGTCCTATAAAGAATTATCATTTGCCTTTTTTATAAAGTCAAATTACTTGATCGTTAAATCTTTGTTACATCACTTCCTCTATTTTCATTGCTTCCTCCTCTTTAGGCCATTTCTTTTTATTGGATTCTTCGTGTATGCAGAAAAAAAGTTACCTGAAAGTTGAAGAAAAGGAACACCAAACACAATTGCAAATCAATCGTCCATTCCAATATCTCGAACGGTCAAGCCACTCTTTCAGGTAATAGTGGAAAGCATGATTGTAAAATATAAAGCAGCCCCACTAACATTTTGTACTGTCATATACTATTAAACATAGTTTTTAATTCATAGGCAAAACCATTCACCTTGAAAAATACCATACTCTATAGCAACAATGCTTGATGCATGCAAAGAATAAATTTGTGCAGGTGGGGGCAACAATTGTGTGCAGTTGCATTTGATTACAAGGCACATCAGCATGGTGTAGAATATTATACAGATAAAAATCAAGAGCAATATTCATGTTCCAAGTGTTTTTATAAACAAGTAGTCCTTGACAGTGTCAATAGTAATAATAACCTATGACCCATCTCATAAGTAGATTGTTCAAATTTTCATAAGGTAGACAGACAAAGGCTCCTAAATAGGAAAGTCATCACTTAGATGATAATAATAATATCACGATCAGAAATAGTAACTATTAAAGGATATATTATTGAAAAAACATAGATTGAAGTAACAAAGTTTAAAGAGGGGCATCTCCATTCACCATTTAAGAATTCGTAATTTTGCTAGGTCACTGTTACACAGTCATTTCATGAGACAAATTTCGTAATTATGTAGAGGTAGTCTTCAGCTGATTACCTTCTTCACACGTGAATAACAAAATGTTGCTTTTGTCTGAATTCAAAATGAAACCACCAAACAAAGGGAAAAGGAAGAAATTTCTCTCCTTTAATTTTTTGCTCAACTTGTTACAAATCAGAAAATTGGACGCATGAAGTTCAATACTTAGCAGTGAGAGAAGGCAAATGAATATTTAGATGAGCCAAATGCTTGGATAAACAAATAGCTATAAGGTGTGGAAAACGTGTCGGTTTTTAATGATGCCTGCATACGCATTGAATCACATTCATGAACGCAGCCTTACTTATAATTTAATTTAATCTTAGTTCGAATATAAAATGACTAATTATTGTTCCCGCCGTGTATTGGTGTTTTTTTATTGATAGAAGCCAAAATGCCTCATCATTCTCCAACTACACACCAGATCCATATGCCACGTGCATGTTTCTCTTGAATTTCGAATTTAGATACTCAAAATCTTCTAGATCAAATTTCAGTCACTGACTTCTTGCAAACACCCACATGAACAATCAACTCATTTTCCCTTTTTAAAATATATCTCTACAACACTTTCCTTATAATTAATTTTGTTATTGTTTACCTTTCTCCTCACGTATTTTTATCTCATACTTCTGTTTTAATTATCGAAAGATATTGAAAATTGGTAAGAATCTGGTTGATTGATTGTTTTGTCAAAAAGTAGCTACCACAGAATGCAAACTCAGTAGTCTCGAAACAATTCACTCATAAGTTCTAGCAATTCATTTCGCACGTTATAAATGGGTCGTCTCTGCTAGTCTTCACAGCTTTTTAATTCAAAGATGTAATCAGAAGTCAATGTTTCATCTATCAAATTCATCATTTGAAGTCTAAAAAAAGGATTCAGCAAGATTTCCCCCTTATAATTCAATTTAAAATTTACACTAGCAAGCAATAAACCTCAAGTTAAGAACTTAAATTTAGTTTATAAACACTTAATAAATACGAAGAAGTATCTAACTTATATCTAGGATTCAGTATCTTTAACAAAATCTTAAGTTTAAGCAGAGAGGATAAGAAATTAAAAATAAAAAATAAAAAAGAATATCTATGTAAAAATGCATTGATAGGGTAAAATGGTCAAATACCCCATATCCGAGGTCATGAAATTTGGTTTGGTTTGTGAAGTTGAACGCGTCGTGAAGGAGAGTGTGGAATGCGACTTCAGGAGAACGAGGATGGAAAGTAGCTCCCGCCTTTTCATTTATATTTTTATGATATTTATTCCTTTTTCTTTTACACAAAAGGTGTCACCTCAATGCACAACAAAAAAGAATTAAAATTATAATAAGCAAAAGAAATAATAATAAATTATTATTATTATAAAGGACAGCAGCCGCCCACACCTAACCAATTTTTTAGCATTTGGTTTTTTCTTATGCGAGTGTGCTGAGAATAATTATTTTCATATTAGTCATTACTCACTGATGAAGTAATCTGGAATATGATAGTTGTGACCATCATTTGCGCAAACTGAAAATTGATGAATATTTTTGTTTGATCAGTATCGTTGTTATGGTATGTGAATAGAGATATTTAACCAGTACATGAATCTATATTATTTATTCTTAGATTGGGTGATATAATTAAGGTATGTGTGTTTGATTTTGGGTTGGTGAGAGAGTGAGTGTTCCCCAGCGCTGCAGAAGTGAATAGCCGCAATGGGTCCCACAAACAGCTGCCTTTTTCTTTCTGCCGACCCGCCGGCGTAGCTGTCTGTCCCGGTCCGACACGTCACCTTGATTCGTGCACCCTTTTCTCTTTCTTCCCATTCCCAATCCAATCCACTCTATTCTTTTCATCATTTTATTATTTATTTCTTCTTCATGCCCATCATTCACTATTTACTTTTCATTTTTTATCACACCAACCACACTAACATTCAAATTAAATAATCTCATACTTATCAACAACTTTTTTTATTAAAGAAAAACATCAACGATACCGTATTTTATCACCATATATTTTTTAATTAGTTGAAGTTCAATTGTGTATATTTGTATAGTGTTACTTCCGCAATTGTCCAACAATTTTTCAATTGATAAATAATTAAATTTTGTAATATCATGATTTTTATTTATTTTAATTGTATATACGAAAAATATTTTATCAAAAAAGTATAATATTTCTATGATAGAATTGGTTTTGGCTCATAATTAGACAAATTTGTAATGTAAAAGAAGAATGGGGTGTAAGATTGAAGCATGGGAAGAAAATACATAGCTGTTGTGGAATGAAAACAAAAGAGAATCATGAATAATTTGCCCCCACTTGTTGATGCTTGGTCATAAAACAGCATCTTCTCCTATATGAAGTGGAAAATCAATGCCTTATCGAATCGACAAACCAAAGCATGAATCATTGGATAGTTTAGTTTGACGTTTTGTTTTTTAGTTCAATGCAACTTATGAAATGTTACAATCAGGATGGAAGAGCTGCGCAGCACAGGCATAGAGTGTCCCACTAATCCTTTACTTAAGCCCGGTGTTAAGGAGAATCAATCATTGCGAGTTACCTAATCCTGCCAACAATTACCTCTTTTTTTCATCAATTTTTTATTCTGAAGCTACAACCTTGTCCAATACATAACCTAACTAATATAGGTTTTTATCAATTGTAATACCTATTTTTGCTTAGCACAGATTTGTAAGATCAAAGCGGAGTGTAACATGGAAGTTGCCAATTTCAATTTATATCTGGAATTAATAATAACAATAATAATAACCTTAATTTGACTTTTGTAACTAGTTTGACACTTCCTGGATTGTTTCTAAATTTCAAATTTCATGATTTTTTTCCGTTTAAGTTTAAAAATTAAGCATGTTTTACATTTTTTTTTACAGTTGGTCTTTAAATGATGACATGATAAATCTGAAATCACTTGTTATTCAAGATTAATTTTTTTTCCTTTTAAATACCGGAAAATATTATTTGTAAAAAGAAATGAAAGAAAATAATGTGTTTAAAATGAACATAATATTATTTTTTTAAAGGTTATAATTTGTTGTTCTTCTTCTTTATTATTTTCCATTCAATAAGTTAGTTTATTGAGAGAGGAAAATCTTATAACTTCATATTAATAGATAGATAACATGAGTGAAATATTGAAATTTTTCACTTGATGTCAGTCTTAATAAGCTCACAAAAATTATTAAAGATTGTCTATTTAAATTTCAAAATGTATGGAAAAATAAAGACGAGTTAAACTTTAAAGGTGTAATTTATTACTGTAGCTTCGTTATTTTTGTAGGTTCATACTCTCGGCTAGCCTAGAAGAAGGTAAGGAAACATTTATACATAAGATTTATTTTTAAAGATTGTGGGTGGGTCTTACAAATAATATTATAAGAAATAATCTTATAAGTTTTCTAATATGGTATATGAGAATATGATTTTATGTTACTATTTTATAGGGGTTACATTGAGGAATACTTAATATGAATATGGTATTATATGTGACATATTAAACGATTAGATATCGTAATTTCATTAGTAATGTGATAGAGAAGATTAAGGTTATTAAATAATGAAAAGTGTTTAAATATATAACATTAAAAGTAAATGCATTATATATTATTTTGAAATAAATAAAGAGCAGAGATATAGTCTAATATGTTCGAGATAGTTTAGATGTTAGTATATATTAAAATGTGTTAATACTAATTTTTAAGTGTAAAAGGAAAATAATATATTTATCTTTTTTGAGTGTGATTAATTAAATTTGAATTAGATATATGTTTTGTAAAATTAATTTTTATAACATTAGTCCACTCTTATATGAATATTTTGTGGTTTGTATAATAACTATCAGAAGTATATAAAGTGACTAAAAGAGAAATTATTGATATATAATATTTTATTAATATTATTTTAAAAATATTGAATTTATAATTTGTAACTATACCGATTCAGACATTATAAGTATCTCTCTAGTTTAAACATAATTAAAACACGGGTGTCACACATAATTTAATTTAATTGCATTAAAAGTATAAATAATTTTTACAATTTGATCGAGTTATAAATTCTTGTAACTGGTAAATGGTGTGTAAATAATTAAATTCCAATTAGTTTATGATGTGATTATTTTGATATTGATATAAAAATTAAACCTAAATTAACTGGTAGTTCTCATCTTCTCATCATTTATTTTTTCCCAACTAATTATCAGTGTTCCACATCGGAAACATTCGAATTTTGTGAGAAACACATGTAAGGCAAGGAAGCATTATTCTTCATGACCCATATCAATTATACACTAAACTAACATTACTTACGGCTTGTGCAGTACCTTTTACTCTGATTACAATTTTCCTGTTCCTCATTGGTTAGTTTTTTCATATTTAGTAATTTATCTTTTCCCTCATTTGAAAAAGTATTTTTTGAAATGTTCATGTCATCCATCTTGGGAAAAGGCTACGTATGTCATCCCATGCCATGGATGCATGCATGATGCATCGGCCATTTCAAAATTTGGTTTCAGGTGAACGCGTGAAAATGAAGTATAATTATTTTATTTGTTTTTAATACCTGCCTCATTCACACATGTGGACCTTTCAAACCCTTCAACCAATCGATCTTGCATCCTAACAACAAGATCCCCACCCAAACAATGTCAATAGAAGCACAGCACCACACAGCAGCTCCTAGACAATTAAATTAATTACGCATATGATTAGACATTGTAATTATAAAATCCCATAACACTCATCACCCAAAATCAAAAGTAGTTTTTAAGAAAAAAAAATACTTTAAAATTGGTAGAGAATGGGCGGTGATTGCAACATCTGAATTTTTAAGACGTGCGAGAGGCTAGGGCTTGGAGTCAGCAGGACCACATGGAAGACTTAACCAAGAAAACTAAAAGTGAGGAAAGAAAAGTGTTTTGTGCAGTGTGTGAGTGGTTGGTGGACAAGGTACGCTAAATGGGAATAAGAAATGAAATGTTTGGTAATAAGAAATGAAATGTTTGGTTAGTACCAAACCTATTCGTGAACCACGCTTACGTCTTTCATCTCTCCATCTCTCTCCAGTCGGCAGGATCTTCATCATCATCATTTTATTCTATCTATAATTTCAAACTTCATCATCTCCAATTTGGATTAGCCGCCTTTTGCTATTATTAAACTAAGCCAAATTCTTCAATAAATTTTATTCTCTCCATTGCCAACTGGTGTATTCAAAACCAGAACAAACTACTAAAAGTTAAAGCACTCTAAATATATCAACAGTCTTCAGCTTCAACATTCCAAAGGCTTTCCAAACAATACCTAATATGATTACATTAAATCATCCTATATGAAGAATTCAATGCTTCCATATCGATCTATTTTTTAAGAGACATTTTGGTGACTTAAGCTACAAGAGTGTGTAATAAAACAAGTTTAATTGTCAGAGGTTAATCAGAACATAAAAAGTATTGTCTCTTTTGAATACACATACTTTTTTTTTCCAACTTTGCCTTTAAATGTCTTAGGTATCTTTCTGTTTTCTGCTATAATTTTTGTTATTCTATTTTCGTTTTTATCCTTTTATTATTCATCTTATCTAAGGTGATTGAGTTTCTTTCGTAAATAAGAAAAGTATTATATGATATTAGTTGTTATTTTTTTCTCTCTCTTATTTTAAATCTTTCTTCTTGTATCCATATACATGTAACAATGTAACATAATTATTAATGTAAAATGAGAAATATGATAAAAGAAATACAATATGGTATCGAAGTCTATTTATCTTTAATTTATATCAAAGAAATTAAAGAATGATGATAAATTATCTTTAATTTAATGTTAAAAAGACATATTTGACTTGAAATTTATTTTCACACAAAATATGAAAGTTTTATTATCAAATTTAATTAAAATAATATCTTTAAAATGAATTATTATGTCCTAGTTATCATCTATTTTAAAATTTGATGTTTCTATCATAATTTTATCCTCAGAATACCAACACAACAACATGAGTTTGTAATCATCCTTCCACTTCCACGTAAAATGTCTTTCAGAGATTAGTAAATGAGAAGACCTTATTTATATGTTCTCCTTTTGTTAAAGACCAAACGAAACAACGATATATGCCAATTTGTCTTTGGTGTAATTAGTTTAATAAGGTTACCATGAAAGGATAGGAAAGAAAAATAGAAAAAAATAAAGTAGGATTCAATGAACCAAAACATCGCAAAGATACGCTCCATCGTAAATGGGTTGATCATATTTGTTTTACGCAATTATTCTTCGTGAGAATTAGTCCTGTTTAAAGTAGAAACTAGAAGTAGAAGTTTCGTAATAGGGATTTATTTTTGTAGTAGACGCCTATTAAAAAATTGATTGCGTATTTAATATAACGAGCCGCGTTATGGTTGCTCTTTCTTTTTTTGTTTTGCGTGGATTTGGCAAGGAAGCTTCATCCTTTGTGGAATCAACTAATGTTTAATCATTCGTTGCGGCCACAAAGTCATCTAATCAACCTAAAATCACATGCTCAATTTCGTCCCAATAAAGGATTTGAAAATATTTAAACTTCAGCGTGCCATTGAAAGATATAATAAAATTCCAATCACTTATTCAATTTTACCTTACATAAAGGTACACATATCCTCATACAGTAAATATTGAGTAAAGCACAGTGTGCATTGTGATATTCATAAAATACTTTAATTTGTATTTGAGAAAATAAATGAAAAAAGACGTACTTTAAAAGGAAAATATTTAATGTGAATGCTTTTATTGTATGTGTTCTGAATGAACTGCATCAGGGACATAGTTTCACACTCTTCAAAATTTCTACTCCCATTAACAACTGCTTTTATTAATTTTTTTTATTTAATAATTTGATTTAATATTTTACTATATATATATATATATGTTAAATTGATGTAAGAGAAAATATGGAATGTTAAAATATTTTTTTCTTGTATAAATTATGCATAGTTGTTCCTTGTCCTGAGTTATTTAGAGAACGCAGATGTTGTTTAGGCGGCTGAACTTGTCAGAGCATATCCAGAATTTTTTTCCGAGTTGCATGTTATTACAATTGTCTTTCATGTGCATGGTATATGTTTCTGTAATTGAAAAAGTATTACCTGATTTCAGATCATGATATCCCTGGGGATTATTGTATGCAGAACAGAATAATTGTGAATTTAGTATATTTATTAATAAATTGTTTAAACCTTTTTCTATTACAGAATCTTTCATAAAAAAACAACCTTGGGTCTCTTTGGCATGTAAGATTTTATTAATTTACCATGTTATAATAAAATGATTATTCATATAGTTAATCGAATGTTATAAATAGGATTAAAAGTAATAAAAACTTGACATACGGTGAAGAAGATTTAAAAGGAGAGATAGGTTTGTCCCATAGAAAAGGAGAAAAATTGATGTACTGGAGGTAATGGTATGGTCCAATAGATGGATGTGTAACGAGGAAGAAACGTAAAATGGATCCGTTATATGGTGTCACATCTGTAAAGAAATGGAAAGAATTAAAAGAGAATAGATTTTGGGATGGGAGGAATGAGTGTGGCAGTGGGACACGTGTGGTGTGACCTTCTACTTTTCAAGAGAGAAGAGGGGCCAGCTGTCACGTGGCGGCAGGTCAAGAAATCAACGCCACAACAACAACGACCACTGCTACCATTTTCTCTTTCTAAAAGAACAATTCCAAAACTTCATCACAACTTTCCTGTTAAATTCATTCAACCAACAACCTCTAATCAAAACCAAAATAATAACCGTTTCCTCGTTTAAGAAACAACAGCATCAAACCGACGGTTCGGTTCTTCTTCTGTTGCAAAAAATACAGACAATCATATCGCCTACCTATTCACATACTACTACTCTTTCTTTTCTTTTTCTTCCTGTTATTGCACCTTATCGGACGCTGCTATTTTCTCTACTTGTAAAAAAACTAAAGAGAAATTCATAATCCGAAAAACAAAAATCAAAATTAAAAAACAAAAAGAAAAACTCAAGGGGTGTCAGATTCCGGATCAGGCCATCTCCTGTGGAGGTGGGTGGTTAAGGTCGAGATCGAAAATTCTAGAACCGTTCCCCTTAACATCGCCTTCGTTGTGGTTCAGATCGATTACGGAGGACGAGTCCGAGTCGCTCGTCGTCGCGTGGAACTCACTCGCGGCAACGGGATGCTGATTGTAGCCAAACCCGAAGCCACGCGGGGCGCCCAAACCGGCGCGTAGGACGGCGTCGAGGTAAAAAACCTGGTTGGCGGCCGCCGGAAAACCGGGGAACTGGTGCTGGAAGGGGAAGCGGGCAGCGGAGACCGAGGCAGGGGCGAGGTTGAGGTCAAGCGGGGAGGAATCGGCGGCGGCATCGCGGTCGCGGCTGGAGGACTCGACGGTGCTGCTCTGGCTAGGGCTTGCGTTCTTGACATTATTATCGGATGGAGGAGGGAAATTGGTCTTGGCCTTGGGGCCGCGAAAGTCACGGGCGGCGGCGTCGTAGGCACGCGCCGCCTCCTCCGCCGTGTCGAAGGTGCCGAGCCAGACGCGGCTCTTCTTGCCGGGATCTCTAATCTCGGCGGCGTATCTGCCCCAGGGCCTCTTCCTGACTCCTCGAAAATGCACCTCCTTGACTCCGGCGTTGCCGTTAGTGTTAACCTTAACGGCAGTGGTCTTGTCTCTGGGAGCCATATTATTATTGATCGAATTTATTTTTGCTTTGTGTGAGTGAAGGGAGAGAGAGAGAGAAGGAAGAGCATAGGTGATGGATGCAGCGGAGTGGGAGGGAGCAGGTGGCTTTTTATAGATGGGATGGGATGGATGGGCCATGCATGATGGATGATGAATGAAGATAGAAGAGAGAGAGAGAGAGTCAACGATGAATTTGACTGGGATGTGGGAGATGGAAATTACGATTGTAGTGGTGAAGTTACAAAGTTACGTGGCATGTGGGTTGTCCAGAGAGACAGCAGACAAAGCAGTTGGTTTGGTCTCATCATCACATCGTCCACCCCACTTATCCTATGCCTCCGGACAACCCTCTCTCTCGTAAATAATTTCTAAGTATTTATTCTGTGGTTAGCGTTTTTATGGGGTTGATTTTTGAAAGTGCACAAGATTTAATTTAATTTAATTTAATTTAATAAAGAAAAGTGTGTGGATTTGAAAATGGGATAGAGATGGATGGATAGTGTATAGGTACGTAGAAAAGTTGTCGGCGGAATCTTCTGTCTGGGCGCGTGACTTGATAGTTGGATCGAATTAAATTAATTATTGTAAATTTGAGAATGATTTTGAAAAGAAAGAGGGTGGTGGCTGGCTGGTATTGTTTATGGGCATGAGAAACGCTCACTCGCTCCCTCTCCCAATGACATCGACACATCAATCTGCGGCGGCTAATTACTAATTATATTATTCATGCATACCAATCACTCAATACCACGCACCCACTCATACTCCCATGCTTCAACGCATCTTCGTTACCTTCTATTTTCATTCCCCTTTTCTTTCCTCTTCATACACATCTCACCCCTTCTTTACCTTTCCTTTCCTATCTCATCTTTCTAACTATTATTATACTCCTCTTCATACAAATCATCCCTTTATGTATATATAACATGCTTATTTCTTGAGATTCATATCTAATTAACTTAAGTAGTCGGGTTCTGCTAACACTATCCCACTCCTTTCTCCTTTTCTTCTTTTTTTCCCTTAGATTTACTCACAAATCAGTATCCATTTCCTCAAACACAACTTGTGCTACACTCCTACCCATCCACTTCTATTTTGAGACTACCCATCAATTCAACACTTAAATTAATTTATATAACTTTCAGGAACAAGAGACTACTCAGCTTCCTTTCAGTTACACTAAAACTATCTTATAATTGCTGTACATGCAGTATGTTATCACTGCTTGGTATGCAGTTTCACAAACATCTATTGTTGGGCAAAAACAAAATCCTAAATATCCCGAGTTTTGAGACAAAAGAAATCATGTTTAACCCCTGCAATAGTCCTGTTCCTCTTTCGAAGAAAATCTGAACCAAGGCACTAAGATTACAAACCTTATCTTTTATGATAGTTTTATAAATTATTTGTATCATTTTCTTAATCACTATTTCAAACAGATTAAAAAAATATGTTAGCTTCTAAATTACACATGTTTTAACCTTGTAACATTTATTATATTTACTTTTTCAAACAAGATAATTATTATATTTTAAGGCATTTTAATCACAAATCAACATAATAAAAAACCCATCAATAAGTCTGATGGGATACAATATTTTTAACCAGCCATTTTTTATTAAGATAATATACTCTTTGATAAAAATATTATATAATTAGATAATTTTATCTTTTAATATATAAAAATTATTTAATGAAAACATTTTAGCGCTTCATACATTTATGTAACTTCAATACTTAAAATAACTAACATAGAAATTTATTTTTTATTTTTTAATTTAATATTATATATTTTTTGAAACTGTATTATCTAAATTAACATTAGAAAACTTTTCCAGTATGAATAATAATCTTTTAAGGTTTTTTTAATCAAAAGGAAAAAGTCTAAATTTATCATTTATTATTTTATCCATTATACCATTTTTACTTTTCTTATTTTAAATACTGAAAACATAGGCTATGTGTAAGTGTGATTACTTTTTTCATGGTAATAAAAATAAAAATTTATTTCAAAAATTAATTATTATAATAAATTAATTAAAAAATTACAAAAATCTATATTAAAGTTATAGAAAAAGTTTATATAAAAAATAATTATTAACATGTTTTTATTGCATTTTTAATTACATTATAGGAGCATTAGTAAATTTCTTTAAAAATAAAAGAAAGAAAAAATATAATAAAAATATTTTAATTTTTATTTAAAAGTCAGCTTATAACTATACAATAAAAACGATTTCAAGATTTCTATGGATAATTATTTTAGATAATAAAAAATAAAAAATTGGTTAATGAATATAAAGATAAAAGGGTAAAAAGATTAAATATATATATATATATATATATATATATATATATATATATATATATA